>LNFM01001813.1_pt1 | contig 46753 bp, 44 predicted proteins | sample 596031 | NCBI WGS metagenome assembly LNFM01 (sample SAMN04254537, study PRJNA301005) | activated carbon metagenome | isolation source: dual media filters at the Ann Arbor, Michigan drinking water treatment plant | place: USA: Ann Arbor
CGGTCGGTCAGATTCTTGTCTTTGAAGTCGCGCATGCGTCCTGTCGCTTGTGTGAGGATGAGAGCGGCGCGCACAGTCCGTGGTCACCGATCGAAAGACAATACTTCATAGCTGGATCCGAGGCGTGCGTCACGCGCGCGGCACTACGGTCGTCGTGGCGCCTGGCCTGAAGTCGTGGTCCGGCCGCGTCTCGAGCGTTTTCGGCTCAGTCCGAGATCATGTCCATCGCCGCACGTCGATCGCCTGGTTTCAGCTTGAGGAACAGCGCGCGGGCCGCCTTGACGTCCTTTTCGGTACCGCTATCGGCCGCCGTTTGCATGGCGACGGTTGCCGGGTGAGTGGCGCCGATGATGAAGGCCAGGCCCTTCGCCAGTCGTCCCATGGCCGTGCGATCAATCTTTGTCTCGTCCACAGCTGTCTCCTGATGATGCCGCAAGGCGGAGGCACGAAGGCCGGCCGATGCTCATGGCCATGTCGACGCAAGAGCAGCACCTGCGGCCCTTCGGCGGAGTGAAGGGGCTACTCAGCGAATCCGACGAATCGGGCGATCTGGGCCACGGTCTCTCGATGCGCCTTCACCCTGTTGGCCGAGAAGTCATCGTCAGGGTAGCCCATGGCGATGCACGTCATGATGACTTCGTTTGCCGGGATATCAGCTTCCTCACGCACGATCTCGGAACGCATAATGCCCTGCCCGTTGATCACAGTACCAAGTCCCCGGTCCCAGGCTGCCAGACAAATGCCGTAGCTGAGGGCGCCGAGATCGAAATGCACTACGGCGCCGGGATCGAGCTCCCGGTCGTATGTCAGCACCATCGATACCGGGGCATCGAACTGGCGGAAGCCGCGCATCACCCAATCTTGCCGCATCGCCTTGTCCTCGCGGGCTATGCCCATCGCCGCGAACAGCTGTTTGGCGATTTCCACCTGACGGTGACGATGCACGCCCTGGTATTCCCCGTGTGTGACGATGTCTCGGTTGACCTTGCCACCCGCCGACATCACCTCGGTGTTGCGGCGACGCACGCGCTCCAGTGGCTCTCCGGTCAGGACGTGGACGTGCCAAGGCTGGGTGTTCATCGAGGATGGAGCAGCGACGGCGACAGCCAGAATCTCTTCTATGAGCGTGCGCGGCACCGGCTGCTTCTTGTAACCACGTACGCTGCGTCGGGTTCGCACCAGATGCTCGAAGTCCATTGCATGTCTCCGTCTCGGGGGACTTTCGCGTATCATGCGGGGATCCTGGTCGCAAACGGCCAAGTTTTGCGCCGCTCGGTCACTCGCTGTTGCAAGGCCAGGAGACGGGGCAGCATCTGACGACCGGCGCGTCGAGCCGCCTGTTCCACGAGGCGGTCGCCCCGGCAGGCATGACGAAGTGCGTCAGCATGAGCAGATCAGCATGACTTACCGTCGGCCTCACTCGCGAGCTTACCAGATGTCGCAAATTCGCCCATTGAACCCGTTCGGACGCTGCTCGAAATTCGGACCACGGGAGCAGGTTGAGATGGCGCATGACCACGGGATGGCCTATCCCGACGGAAGAAACGAGACCTAGATCCTGGTGGGGATTGAGTGCCTCGTCCGCCATGCGGCGCCCTTTTCATGTGTCGGCTCGACCCTGCGGAGTATAGATGTCCCTCGAGGCGTTAGGCTGGAACTCTCAAAGACAGGCGGAATTCGAGGCGTACGCGGCCCAGGGCCTTATGCCCTGCCGTGTGGTCGGCGAACATCGAAGCCATTTCAGGGTTTCTACCGGCACCTCAGAGCTGTCCGCGGTGATAACAGGCCGGCTCCGCAAATCAGCCGCTGAGCGGTCAGATCTGCCGGGGGTCGGAGATTTTGTTGCGATCCGTATGGCCGAAGGTGATGGCCCCGCACCCATCGAGGCCGTTCTGCGCCGAACGAGCGCCCTGATCCGCAAGGCAGCAGGCGAGCGTCGTCCGCAACTCCTGGCGGCGAACATCGATGTCGTATTCATCGTGACAGCGTTGGGTGGAGACTTCAACCTGGCGCGCATGGAGCGCTACCTTGCCCTGGTGTCGGAAAGTGGAGCCACGCCCGTCGTCGTCGTGAACAAGGCCGATCTCCCTGGTGATGTGGTCAGGCCGAACGGTCAGATCGACGGGATCGATCCTGGTGTGCCAATCCACGCGATCAGCGCGCGCGCTCAGGACGGGGCTCGGGATCTCGAGCGCTATTTCGAAGGCAACCGGACGGTGGCTCTGATCGGCTCATCAGGAGTCGGCAAGTCGACATTGACGAACCGGCTGCTGGGCCACGACGCACAGGCGACGCAGGAGGTGCGAGCCCACGACGGTCGCGGCCAGCATACGACAACTCATCGCCAGCTTTTCACGCGAGTGTCCGGTGGCACGGTCATCGACAGTCCCGGCCTGCGGGGCCTCGAACTCTGGAATCCCTCGACAGACAGCACGAGCGACTTCGATGACATCGAGGCGCTTGCGAGCCAGTGTCGGTTTCGCGATTGCAGGCATGACAGCGAGCCGGGTTGCGCAGTGCGCGCTGCCGTCGATCGCGGGGACCTCGATGCCGACCGGTTTGCGAGTTACGTCAAGCCTGGACGCGACTCTCTGCGCACCGCACGGTGACACTCCGACCCGAGATGCATTCAAGCAAAGTAGCCGGTTTGACGGGTCTGGTCACGATGGTGACGTCCGGTGCTGCGATCTGGACGGGGCAGCTCACGCGTGCACCGCAGGGGCGGGCTACCACGGTTGCGCTCGATCCGGTTGGCCCGTGCCGTCCTGCCACTCTCTATGAGGCGCAGCGCTCGATACGGCACAGTTGTCCGCGGATGTCCGATGATCCCGAGATGGGATCGTAGGGGCCGGCGTAGGAGAGCGCGACGTTGATGTTGATGTCGAGTGCGCCGTGATCGGGGGCGGGTTCTGCCGGGCGCCACCAGCCCATTCCGGTGCTCACGACGTCGGGCGGCTGACCATCCGAGATTTTGATGCGTAGCCGGCAGCGACCGCCGCCTTCCACTTCCACCTCGACCCAGTCGCCATCCGAAATGCCTTGCGCCGCCGCCGTGGCCGGATGAATCGCCAGACGGGGGTCAGGGGAGACCTTCACGGCCCACGGCTGATCGTGGAAGCGCGAATGATGGTAGGTTTTCTCGCGGTCGCCGGTGACGATCGTAAGTGGAAAACGGGCGCGCACATCGGCTGGCCGGCCATCTCGCTCGGGAACGACGAAGCCCGGGAGCGGATCGAGGCCGAGCTTCTCGAGGACCGGCGAATGGAGTTCCACCCTACCCGTCTCACTCGGGAACGGCAGGCTTCTCGGCACGGGATCAGGCGGCAATTGAACGAAACCGGCTGCCAGCAACCGGTCGATGGTTACGCCACTGTCGCCGAGAAGATGCACATTCAGCTCGCGCTGTGATCGCCAAGGCAACAGGCGGCTGGCGATTGACTGCCGGGCCTCCAGGCGATCGAGCAAGGGCGCTGCAATCTCGATCTCGGGCCGCGACTCGCCTTGTGGCTGCACGAGTGCACGGGTCAAGAGCACCGTAGGGCCGGACGGTACGAACGAGACCTCCTCCTCCTCAAGTGTCGTGGTCTTCGGCAGGACGATGTCGGCCCATTCCGCCGTCGGCGTCATCTGATGCGCGGCGACAGCGACGAAATCGAGCGAGCGGAGGGCCTCGATGGTGCGCCGAGTATCGGGGTAGGTGACGAGGATGTTGACGCCGCTCGCGTAGAGGGCGCGGACCGGGTGGGGCTTGCCGGTGAGCATGGCTTCGATCACCGTCGGGTTGTGGCATGCCGTCTGCCAGCCGCGTGGGCCGGCCCACAACGGAAAGCGATCGGCGCCGATCGTCCGCTCTTCGATCTCGCGTGGGAGTCGGTGTTCCGGCCGATGCAGCAGATCGATGTAGTTTGAGAATCCTTTGGGCACGCGCTGGCGGAGATTGCCGCCCGGCCGATCGATGTTGCCAGAGATCGCCGCGAGCGCGTGGAAGGCGCGGAATGTCTGCACGCCGTTGCTGGCAGCGTCGATGCCATGGCCGGAGACGAACGTGGACGGCCCGCGCGCGTACATGCGTGCGGCGTCCACGATCATCGACGATGGCACGCCCGTAAGCGTTGCCGCGGTCACAGGAGAGTACGATGCGACGCGCGCAGCCAGTTCATCGAAGCCATGGCAATGGTCGCGAACGAACTCCCGATCGTAGAGCTTCTCCTCGATCAGGACATGCATCATGGCCAAGGCGAGTGCCGAGTCGGTGCCGACACGCGGGCGCATCCAGATGCTGGAGATCTCGGCAGCTGGAATGCGTTTCGGATCGATCACGATCAGATCGGCCCCGCGCTTGCGCGCGGCCTTGATCTTCGCCCATTCCACGGGATCGGCGACGTGTGAATTCCGGCCGACGACGAGTGCGCACCGCGTGTTGTCGATGTCTTCGCCACGCGTGATGGGCAGGCCCGTGATGCGCGCCGACAGGGCGCGGCAGCCGCCACACAAGTCCTGATTGATCATCCAATTGGGTGAGCCGATCGAGCGAAGCATGAGGGCCGTCACGAGAGACCGGCTGAAAGCTGCACCACTGGTCGCGCCGACGATCGCCTCGGGCCCATGGGTGCGCCTGACTTCGGCGAACCTGTCGGCAATCTCGTCGAGGGCCTCGTCCCAGGAGATCCGGACCCACCGGCCGCTGCCGCGCGGCCCTGCGCGACGGTGCGGGTAGAGGAGCCGGTTGGGATTGTAGGTCAGGCCGGGGGCGCCTCGAATGCCCTTCACACAGAACGCACCGGCGGAGTGAGGGTGATCGGCGTTCGGGCCATACTCGACGACACGGCCACCTTCAACCCGAGCCAACGCACCACAGTAGGCCGAACACTCCCAACAGGTGGTCGTGAACGTGCCGTCCGGCCTGGTCATCTGATCGTCGCTGGCGCTCACCGGCATCTCCTACTAGGCCGCAACAGATCGGATGTGGGCGATGACGTCGTCTCTCGGGAGGACGTCGCCGTACTTGGCGTTGATGTCGAAAAGATTGGCGTCGTGTGGTTCCTGGTGCCGGTCCCCGACGCATTCGCGCGGCACGATCACCCGATAGCCATACTGTATGGCGTCGATTGCGGCTGCCCGTACGCAGCCGGATGTCGAGCACCCCGTCAGGATCACGGTGTCGACGCCGAGGCCTGCCAGCGTCGACGCAAGCGTCGTGCCGAAGAAGCAACTCGGGTAATTCTTGACGATGACGAGATCATCGGGCTGCGGCGGAATCCGGTCGTCGATCTCGGCGAGGGGTTCGCCCGCGACGAGGCTGCGAAGAGCCGGCACCTTCTTCACGAACAGTCCGCCATCCATGCCGGACGGGTGATAGAGGACTTTGGTATAGATGATCGGTACTTTCGCCCGGCGTGCTTCTGCGAGGAGATCGACCGTTGCTTCGACGGCGTCCACCACGCCCTGGCCGAAGAATGCGGCTCCCTTGGTCGTGTAGGCCCTGATGAAGTCGATGACGAGCACGCACGGGCGCTTGCCGAACCCGATGTTGGTGTCGAATACGCCTGCGTAGTTCGTTTCCCGGGTGTCAGTCATCGCTTGCTCCTGTGGACGCCGCACGTCCTATGCCATGCTTTGATGCCCCTAGAGGCGCAGTATCTCGCGCGCCTCAGCGGGGGTCGCAATCTCACGGCCTACAAGGCGGGCCATCCGAACGATCTCGCGCACGAGGTCCGCATTCGTCGGCCGGCCGAGCTCCGGATAGTCGTAGTCGCCGATGCCGATCGCAACGTGTCCGCCTTCGGCGATCGCCTGCATGGCCACCGGGAAAAGGTTGCCGAACTTGGCGCACACCGTCCACTCGATCCGCTCGTCGTGCGGCATATGGGAGAGAAACGACGCGAGACCGGAACTGGTCGCAGGGTGGCCCCCGAGGAGGCCGCCCTCGCAGTGGACGAGCAGCGCGTAAGCGGGCTCGGGAATGAGCCCCATGTCCATCAAGGCCCTGCCCGAGCGCAGGAACGGGCCGTTCCAGGCCGAGATGACCGGCCGCACCCCGATCTCTGCAAAGCGTTTGCAGAACAGCATCAACGTCTCGTGGGAGTTGATGTAGACCTTGTTGGAGGTTTGAAACGTTCGCGTCGCTGCATCAAAGCGATCGATGTTGGCGCTGCCCGTATCGATCGCGGCGATTTCCGGTTTGAGTGCCGGATCGCGCGAGAGTTCCACGATGTGGCGGATGCGCTCGTCCTGGCCGGCGACGGTGATCTGGCCGAGGGTCGGATGGACGATGAGATCGCTCGCCCGGCGGATCGCGCTTATGGCAGCCGCATAGTCGGCCGTCGCGTGTGCGGGTGAGCCGTCTGCGCCACGTGCGTGGAAATGAATGATCGATGCGCCGGCCTCGCGGATCGCCGCAGCATCACGACCAAGCTCCTCGGCGGTCCATGGCACATGCGGGTTCCCGTCACGCATGGCGTATTCGTTGACGCGAACTTCGATGATCAGCTTCTTCACGCACGTTCTCCCGCTGGCTGCAGCGTTGCGATCCGACCGTCGTGCTCCGGTCCGAAGTGACAGGCGGAAAGGTGTTCGCTCGTCGGCCCTTCGAGCTTCGGATCCTGTTGGGCGCAAACCGCAGGGATGATGCCGTCACCCGAGGCAACGGTCGGGACCTTGCCTGCGCCCGCAACAAGTCTGGCGCGGAAGCAGCGTGGGTGGAAGCGGCAGCCCGACGGCACTGCCGTGCCCGAGCTGATTTCGCCGTAGACGGGGATGCGGCTCCGCGTGCGCTCCAGCGCGGGACTGGCCAGCGGCACAGCCGAGAGGAGCGATATCGTGTAGGGGTGGCGCGGGGCGCCATAGAGTTTGTCGCGGGGGCCGGTCTCGACGATGCGGCCAAGATACATCACCGCAACGCGATTGCTGACGTGACGGACGACGGCCAGATCGTGGGCGATGAACAGATATGCCATTCCGGTGCGCTGCTGGATGTCGCGCAGCAGGTTGAGGATCTGGGCCTGAATCGATACATCCAGCGCGGAAACGGGCTCGTCGAGAACCAGCAGCTTCGGCGATAGAGCCATGGCGCGCGCGATGCCGATGCGCTGGCGCTGGCCTCCAGAGAACTGGTGCGGATACCGGTGGGCGAGGCGCGCATCGAGGCCCACGAGGCCCATGATCTCGCTGACCCGGCGCGGAATATCGGCGCGCGGCGCGCCGTGCACGATCATCGGCTCCGCGATGAGCGCGCCGACACTCATGCGGGGATCCAGTGAGCCGTAGGGGTCCTGGAAGACCATCTGGATGGAGCCGCGAAGGCGTCGAACCTCGGCCATCGATTTCGCTGTCAGGTCCTCGCCGGCGAACGTGATCCGGCCGGACGTCGGCTCGACCAGGCGCAGCACGAGGCGGCCGAGCGTGCTCTTGCCGCTGCCGGTCTCACCGACGAGGCCGAGGGTCTCACCGGCGCGGAGTTCGAGGGACACTCCGTCGACGGCCCGGACCGCGCTGCGCTGGCGCCCGAGAAGACTCCGCCCACCGGAGAAAATCTTGGAGACGTTCGCGACACTGAGAAGCGGCTCGTCTGGCGCTGGCGGCTGTTCGTTGCCGGTCATGACGGCCTCCGCTCGGAAGCGAGCTCGGTCCAGTGCCAGCAGCGGGCTGCGTGTTCCGGCACATCGGTCGGCGTGAGTGCGGGGCGCCCGGAGCGGCAATCCTCGCGACCGCCGCCGTGAAAGCAGCGTGGCTCGAAGGCGCAGCCTGTCGGCAACAACGCCGGATTCGGGGGAAGGCCCTCGATGGGTGTGAGATCGGTCCCCGCGGGCGTATCCAAATGGGGGATCGAGCGAAACAGCGACAGGGTGTAGGGGTGCCGCGGGGTCTCGAAGACGCGGTCGGCCGTGCCTTGTTCCATGACCCGGCCCGCGTACATCACCGCCAAGCGGTCCGCATACCGGGCGACGACACCGAGATCGTGCGTGATGAGGACGAGACCCATGCCGGTGTCTCGCTTCAGGTCGGCGAGCAACTCGAGCACCTGGGCTTGCACCGTCACGTCGAGCGCCGTCGTCGGTTCGTCGGCGATCAGGACCTTCGGCTCGAGGGCGATGGCCATGGCGATCAGGGCGCGCTGGCGCATGCCACCGGAGAACTGATGCGGAAAGTCGTCGACCCGGCGATGGGGATCCGGAATATGGACGCGCTCCAAGGTCTCGATGGCGCGCTTTCGAGCCGAAGAACGCGACAGTCGAGTGTGCGCGCGAAGGACTTCGCCGATCTGGTCGCCGATGGTGAAAACCGGATTGAGCGCCGTCAGCGGGTCCTGGAACACGATGGCGATGTCGGCGCCGCGGCGCTGGCGCAACTCGTGTGGCGGCAGTCGCAGGAGATCCGCGCCATCCAGCAGGACCTCACCCGCAACGACCCGACCGGGCGACGGGACGAGACCGAGCGCGGAATGGAACGTCATCGTCTTGCCGGAACCGGATTCGCCGACGACAGCCAGCGTTTCGCCGCGCGCGACGTCCAGCGAGACATCGTCGACGATTACGATGTCCCCGCGTGGCCCCGGGAACGTCGTCGTGAGGCCGCGAATGGAGAGAACTGTCGCCGGCTTTGGTTGCATCATGGCGCTAGAGCAGCCCCCGTCCCGTCTGGCGCTTCATCTGCGGATCGAGCGTGTCGCGCAAGCCGTCGCCGAGGAGATTGAAGGCAATCACCGCGATGGCGATGCAGAAGCCGGCCGATAGGGAAATCCAAGGGTTCGTCGTGATCAACGAATTCCCATCGGCGATGATGTTGCCCCACGTCGGCGTCGGGGGCTGGACGCCAAGCCCAAGAAACGACAGGCCCGCCTCGGCAAGAATCGCCGTCGCTGCGCTCACGGTCGCGACCACAATGACGGGCGGCAGAGCGTTCGGGATGACATGCCGCCAGAGAACGCGCCATTCGCTCATTCCGATGGCGCGCGACGACTCGATGAAGGGTCTCGGCTTGATGGTCAGTACGACCGACCGCATCACTGCTGCGACGCGCGGCGTGAACGCAATCGCGACGGCAATGATGACGGATTCCAGGGACGACCCGCGGGCCGCGACGAGTGCGAGCGCGAAAAGGAAGCCTGGGAACGCCAGTAGAATGTCGATGATCACCAGCGTGATGCGTTCGATCCAGCCGCCCGCAAAGCCTGCTATGGCACCAATGAGCGTGCCGGCGGTCAGCGACAGGGCCACGACCGCGAACGCGACCTGAAGCGATACCTGCGTGCCGAGGAGAATTCGCGAAAGCACGTCGCGGCCGAACTGATCCGTGCCGAGCCAATGCGCGCTCGACATGGGTGCCAGCGTGTTCGACATGTTCGTCTTGAGCGGCGGGTACGGTGCGATCCACGGTGCGAAGAGAGCGACGAGGAGCAGGAGCGCCAGGAGGCCGGTGCCGATGGCAAGACCCGGATGCCTCAAGTGGTCGCGCAAGGTTTCTGCGAGTTGTCGCCATGGCGTCGGCGGCACGGCCAAGTCTGATGCTCTATCGTCTGCGCTCATGCTGCCCGCAGCCTCGGATCGATGACGCCATAGAGGATGTCGAGGAGGGTGTTCGTCAGGACGACGCCCGTCGCGAGCGCGAGGACGCCCGCCTGCACCAACTGGTAGTCACGCGCCAGGATGGCCTTCAGCATGGTCGAGCCGACGCCGGGGCGACTGAAGACGGCCTCGATCAGGATCGCGTTGCCGAGTGACCACGCGAACGTGACGCCGATCACGGCGAGAATTGGGACGAGGGCGTTGCGCAGTGCGAGCCGGTAGACCACGCGCCGATCCGGGATGCCCATGGCGCGTGCGACGCGCACATAGTCCTGATTGAGGACCTCCAACATCGCCGATCGCGTGAGGCGGGCGATATACGCGGCAACCGAGAAGCCTAGCACGAGGGCCGGTAGCGCCAGATGATGGAGTGAGGTGAGCCAGCCTGCGTCGGACGACGACCCGAGTGCGGGAAAAATCCCGAGCTTGTGAGAGAACAGCAGGATGGCTGCGAGACCGAGCCAGAATACCGGAAAGGAGATGCCGCCGAGTGCCACCAGCATGATGGCCACATCTAGCCACGTGCCCTGGCGGACGGCTGCAGCAATGCCTGACGGCACGCCAAGCGCGACCGCCACGAACAGGCCCGAGAATGCGAGCGCCAGAGATGCCGGAAGGCTGTCGATGATTTCGGTCAGGGCCGCTTGCCCCGTTGCGACCGACGTACCGAGATCGCCTTGCACGGCGCGGGCAACGAACAGCAGATATTGCTCGACCAGAGATCTGTCGAGCCCGAGTTGGGCCCGGAGAGCCGCCAGCGACTCCTGAGTGGCGTAGTCGCCGAGCATGTACTGGGCGGGGTCTCCCGGGATCGCCCGCATCAGGAAGAAGGCAACCGTGACAATACCCGCCACGGTCACCATGAGGTGCGCGAGACAGCGGCCTAGATAGCCGAGCACGAGATCATCCTTTGAGCGAGGCTGGATAGGTGAAGACCGTGAACAAGGAGTTCTGCACCAGGCCTTCGACTTTCGACGTATGTGCGAGGAACAGCTTGTCGGCGTAAAGCGGGATCACGGGCACGTCGGCCATGACCTTCTGCAGGACGGCCTTGTAGGCGGCGGCCCGGTCCGTGTCTCCCTTCGCACCCGCGGCCTTGGCGAGGAGGTCCTCGGCGCCCTCGTAACGCGCCGTGTTCAGGCCCGGTGGGAACGACTTCTTCGCATAGAGCGTCACGAGCGGGCTGTCCGGATCCGGCGGGCCCACGACACCTGTGATGCACGATTGAACATTGCCGCTGTTGCGGGCCTGCGTGTAGGCGCCGCGCTCCAGAATCTTGATGGTGGCTTCGATGCCGACGGCTTTCAAATCCTCAGCCAGTGGTACGACGATGCGGTCGAACGGCGACAGGCCAACGGACGTGATCTCGAACTTGAAGCCCGTGACGCCGGCCTCCTTCAGTAGCGCCTTGGCCTTTTCGGGATCGTATTCGTAGCGAGGCACGTCGTCGGTGAACTCTGCGAAGGAACTCGTCAGGACCGAGTGGCCCATGCCCTTGGTGCCCTTGAAGAAGCCGTCGATCAGCCCTTTGCGGTTCATGGCATGCGCCATGGCGCGGCGAACGAGCGGATTATCAAGTGGCTTGATCGTCGTATTCAGCACGAGATTGATAGTGTGATTGGCGTCGCGCGAGAGGACCTTGATGTTTGGCGCCTTGCCGAGCCGGTCGATCATCTCCGGCTGCTGGAGCGCGTAGAAGATGTCGATCTCGCCCTTCTCTAGAGCGATTGCTGCGGCTGTCTCCTCCTTGATGATGCGCAGCAGCAGCTCGTCGAATTTCGGAGCGCCCTCGAAATAGGCCTTGTTGGCGGCAAGCCGTACTTCGCTCCCCGTACTCCACTTCTCGAATGTGAAAGGTCCGGTTCCGATGGGATTGAGCTTTGCCTTCTCTCCCATCTCCTCGATCGCCTTTTTCGAGACGATCCAGCCCTGGTTGAAGGCCGTGAGCTTGTGCATGAAGCCCGATGCCGGCTTGTCCAGCGTCAGCACTACGGTGTCGGGAGCTGGCGCTTCGGTTTTCACGAGGCCCGCCAACTGCCCGGTGTACTTGCTGCCGCCTTTCGGATCGAGGACACGATCGAATGAGAACTTCACGTCATCCGCGGTCAATGGCCCGTAGTTCTTGTGAAATGCAATGCCGGGCCGAAGCTTGAACGTGTAGACAGTACCATCGGACGATACCGTGTGCGACAGAGCGAGGTCAGGTACGATCTTGTTCGTCGATTGATCGTATTTCATCAGGCCGTTGAACACGTGACCGCAGACGGTCTGATTCTCGATCTGGAAAATGTGCGACGGATCGAGGACGGAAATGTCCGATCCCATGCGGACGCGAAGTGTCTTTCCGGCGCCCTGGGCCAGAACGACCTTCGAAAAATCGAGGGGCAGCGCGGCACCGGCACCGGCTGCACCCGCGAGCGCCAGCAGATGTCTGCGCGTAAGGTGGCCATCCCGATCGTGTCGATCTGCCATTGCAATCCCTCCGGATACGGGTTTGGAAATTTCTTCTGCGCGGGCATCTGCCAACATGCTTCGAGAGCGTGACGCGAAACCATGCCGCCGTCAACGCGCATACGGCGGCCGGCTGCGACGAAGCTCAATACGATCATGAACGTGGCGATCAGCGATCGTCGGGCCGTGAAAATTCGAACGTGGGTGCTGGTGGGTCTTCCTTCATTGCCGGACGCGGCAATCCTCTGCCCAGCTCACTGACATTGAGGGCCAGCTCCGTCATTCGGGCGAGATGTTCCGGCGGCAATCGATCGAGGCCATGGCGACGCGCGAACGCGGTGATGTCCTCGAGCGTCGGCTTCGGTACGGGATCGGTCATCGCATCATCTCGCATCTCAGAGAGCAGGGCGTATGGTCCGCCAGGGCGTCGCACGCTCGTAGGCCGCGGCAACGCACAATGCCGTCGCTTCGTCGTGGCGGTTGGCAACGATCTGCCACGAGAGGGGCAGCCTCTCGGCCGAGTAGCCCGTGCATTGCACGACGGCCGGATGCTGGGAGAGGTTGAACGGCGTGAGAACCGTCTCGACGGTGAATGCCGTCATCTCCGGCTCGACCCCAAGGCGCGGCGCCACGTGCAGCGGACCGTAGGTGATGATCGCGTCGTAGCCGCGAACGAGGTCGTCGATCGCATCGGCCATGAGGCGCCGCTGACGCTGGGCGTGAATGTAGTCCACTGCTCGAACCAACGAGCCAGCGAGAAGCTTGTCGCGAAGAGCGAAGCCCATCTCGTGCGACCGCTCGCGCAGTTCGGCTTCGTGGATCGCTGCGGACTCGGATGGGCCTATCAGTCTTGTGACGTCGAAACAGTCCGATACGGGCATCGGCAGACGTGCATCGTCGATGCGAGCACCCTGCCGCTCGAGGATCCGAACCGCTTCCTCGAAGGCCTGTTCCACCGATGCATCGGGGGCACCAAAGCGGCCAAGCGGGCCGCGGACGACACCGATCCGCAAGCCTGCGATCGGTCGCGTGATCGACCGACGATAGCTATTGGCCGGCGCGAGCAGCACGTCGAGCACGACGGCGGCATCTTCCACGGTCCAGGTCAGCGGTCCCGGTACATCAAGCGAATAGCAGTTCGGCAAGATGCCGTGGCCGCTGAGCCGGCCCTGCGGAAGGATGACGCCGACAAGGCCGCAGGCCGCTGCCGGCAATCGAACCGAGCCCGTGGTATCCGAGCCCAGGGCGAACGCGGCCGTTCCGGCGGCGACAGACGCGCCCGCGCCCGTGCTCGAGCCCCCCGTGAACCGGGACGTATCCCATGGGTTTCGTGCCGACGGGAAGGGTAGATCGAAGTATTCGCCGCCGTTGCCGGTGCCGTACTCCCAGGTGGCGAGTTTTCCCAGCAGAACGGCGCCAGCCGCTTCGAGATCGGCGACGAGCCGCGCATCGCGTGTCGGGACATTGCCCGATCGAAGACGAGATCCCGCTGTCGCCGGGAGCCCTGCGACGTCGTAGTTGTCCTTGACGCCGAACGGGATGCCCTGCAGCGGAGATCGCCAACGGCCGGCCGCAATCTCGCGATCCGCCGCGTCGGCGGCTGACAATGCGCGCGCTTCGGCCAGATGATGAAACGAGTGGATGCGGCCGTCGATCTCCGCGATGCGCGCCAGGTAGGCCTCGGTCAGTTGGCGGGCGCTGACCCGCCCCTCCTGGAGCATGCGGATGGACGCACTCGCCGACTGGACCCAGAGCGGCTTCGATGTGTTGGCTTCGTGCATCTCGACTCCTCAGCCGGCGATCTCGGGCCTGCGCTCCGTCCAGCCGGTTTCGCGCTCGTAGGCCGCCGCGATGCGGAACAGCATCGCCTCGTCGAACGGACGGCCAACCAGCTGGAACCCGACAGGCAATCCGCTTCTGGAGAAGCCGGCCGGTACCGAAAGCCCAGGCAGACCGAGGTAATTGATCGGCCAGGTGCAGTGATTGATCGAGCCGAGGATCTCGTTCATGCGAGGGCCATCGCGCACATCGACGTCGGCGATCTTCGGAACCGGAAAGCGCAACACTGGCAGGAATAGCGCGTCGGCGTCACCGAACACGTCGTCGACGAAGGCATTCGTGATGCGGGGGCGAACCTGCACCGCCTTCAGGTAATCGACGGCGGTGAACGTGTAGCCCTGCTTCATGCGCGCCCGAACAAGGGGCGCATAGTCGTCGTGGTGGTTGCGTAGCCAGTCGTCGTGAAGCGTGCAGAACTCGGACGAGATGACGATGTTGCCCAGTCCCCGCAATTCCTCGTGGAACGGAACAGTGCGGCGCGACACGCTCGCACCGAGCTTGCCGAACATGTCGAGCGCATTTTCGAGGACGCCGCCGATCTCGGAGTCCATGCCATCCCAGTAGTGATTGGTCGCGACGGCTATTCTCAGGCCCTTCGCGCCGATGTTGCACGCCGCCTCGTAATCGTCGACGGGAACGGGCGCTGCCGTGGGGTCGTCGTCGTCGGCTCCGGCCACGACCCCGAGCATGCGGGCACAATCGCGCGCCGTGCGTGCCAGAGGTCCGATGTTGTCGAGCGAGAACGAGAGCCCCATGCTGCCGTAGCGCGATACCCGGCCCTGCGTCGCCTTGATACCGTAGACACCGCAGATGCCGGCGGGCAGCCGGATCGATCCACCGGTGTCGGACCCGAGGGAGCCATAAGCGAGACGTCCGCCGACGGCCGAGCCGGAGCCTGACGAAGAGCCGCCCGTGATGTGTTCCGGGTTCCAGGGGCTCCGTGCGGCGCCATAGTGGACATTGACGCCTGTCGGTCCGTTCGCGAACTCGCTCATGTTGAGCGCGCCCATGGTGATCGCGCCGGCCGCGTCGAGGCGTGCGAGGACCGTCGCAAGGATGTCCGGCTTGAAATCGCGCCGGATCTTCGAACCACACGTCACCGGTACGCCTGGGCGATAGAACATGTCCTTGTGCGCCAGGGGGATCCCGTGCAGCGGGCCGCTCGGTCCGAGGCGCGCCAGTCGCTCGTCAGCCTCGCGTGCGCTTGCGCGCGCTCTGTCCGGATCAACCGAAATGTAGGCATTGAGCAGCGGCTGGCGGACAGCGATCCGCTGCAGCAGCGCATCCGTCACCTCTCGAGCCGAGACTTTCTTTGCGGCAATGGCATCAGCCGTCGCGACGAGCGTCCAGTCGGTGATTTCAGACATCGGCTTTGCTCCGCGCGAGCCGACGCAGCACGACGTCGAAGGTCTGGGGTTCGGTGTCGAAGAGGGAGCCTTTCACCGCGGAGTCGAGAGCCGCGAGACTGACGGCCAGACTTTGCTCCACGCGCTTCACGTCTGCGTCGTCGAAAGCAATTCCCGCGGACCGCAACAGTCGAATGCGGTCGCTCAACTCGTTCTTCTCGCTCATCGTCGCTGCTCGCTCGCACATGTCGCCAATGACCTTATGGCAAGCATTGCGTGTGCGGCCGGTTGCGTCCAGTGCGACGTGAGCCGGTGAGATGACCAAAGACCGGGCAGTTGCCTCCCATGCAGTCGGCAGGCGTCGAAGCGAAGGCGCTTTTCCCGACTTGCGTCGCATCGGGGCCGGGGTGAGAGTGGATGCTGGACCATCGGGAGCGCGTTCATGACGTCGATAGAGCTGCACGATCTGACACTGGCTGAGGCTTCTCGCCTGATCGCTGCCCGGGAGTTGTCACCCGTCGCTTACACCGAGGCTCTGCTGGCGCGTACGGCGGCGCTCGATCCGCAACTCAACGCCTTCATTACACAGACACCCGAGATCGCACGGTCCGCAGCCCGAAGCGCCGAGGACGAGATCGGACGCGGCAACTGGCGGGGGCCGCTGCACGGCATCCCGTTCGCTGTGAAGGACATCTACGACACGGCCGGCATTCTGACCTCGGGCCATTCCCGCATCTGCATCGATCGTGTGCCGGATCAGGATGCGACGACGGTGGCGCGCCTGAAGGCAGCTGGTGCGGTTCTCACAGGGAAACTCGCCACGCACGAGTTCGCGCATGGTGGACCCTCTTTCGATCTGCCTTGGCCGCCGGCCCGCAATCCCTGGAACACGGCGCATTTCAGTGGCGGATCATCGTCCGGATCGGGGGCTGCGCTCGCGGCCCGACTCGTGCCGGCCAGCCTCGGCTCGGACACGGGCGGATCGATCCGAGGTCCGGCCGGACTTTGCGGTATCGCCGGTCTGAAGCCCACATACGGGCTCGTCAGCCGGGGAGGCGTGCTGCCGAACTCATACTCCTACGATCACTGTGGACCGATGGCGCGAACGTCGCTGGACTGCGCGCTGCTCCTCAACGTCATCGCCGGTCATGATCCGTCGGATCCCGCGTCTTCGACGCATCCCGTGGGAGATTTTACAAGGGGCATCGAAGCTGGCGTCAAGGGCTTGCGGGTCGGCGTCATCCGGCATTTCTGGGAGAAGGATCTGCCGGTCTCCGCTGAAGTCGCGAGGGCACTCGAGCAATCCGTCGAGGTGCTGCGGGATCTCGGCGCCATTGTCGAGACGACCTCGATCAGACCGCTGCAGGACTACTCGGACGTGAAGATCGTCATGGCGGAATCCGAACTCTTCTCGTTGCATCTGAACGATCTGATCGCGCGGGCCGGGGCCTTCGGCCAGGACTTCCGCGCCCGAAGTCTGGCCGCCTGTCTCTTCACGTCAGAGGATTATGTGCGAGCCAGCCGCGAGCGCCGAGTGATGATGAGCGAAATGCAGCCGCTCTATCATCGCTTCGATCTGCTCATGACGGTCAACTCGACGCCAGCGCCTCGGCTCGACACCCACGATATCCTCTCGTTCTGGAAGCGCGCGAACTTCACGTCCCCATTCAACTGCAGCGGTGCTCCGGCGCTGGCACTCCTCGGCGGGTTCTCCAGCCAGGGGTTGCCGATCGGCATTCAGATCGCGGGGCGTCCGCATGACGATGCTCTCGTCCTCAGGGCCGGTCACGCGTATGAGATGGCGACGGGGTTTCACAAGCGTGCACCAACTCTGACGCCGGGAGCCGCGCCGGCGGCGCTGGATCCAAAGCCCTGGCAACCCGACACCAGCGATGTGGATCCGGCCGTCCGGGTGTTCGCCGAGGGAGCGGCGAAGCGGGCCGGTCTGCGGCTAACCGACGAGCAAATGGAAGAACTGGTCGCGGTGGCACCGTGGGCGCTCGCGATGGCGCGGCGTCTCCGGCGCAATCATCTGCGGGGCGCAGAAGTTTCCTCGACGTTCGATCCGACACGGTGAGGGTCGCGCCGTCGGTGTGGACAATCGCCATCCTCATCGGCGTGTTCGCGGTCAGCGGCGGGTTACTGCACCTGGCATCGTGACGAATGCCTGGCCTGCCCGAGACGCATGTGAGGCCGCGCACGTCGTGCGCGGCCTCATCCGTGTCGTCTATCGATGTGGCTCTCAGCTCACGATTTGTCGGCCACCGGCCGAGGCGGTTCCGTGGGCGTCGTCGCGTGAGCCGGCTCGTTGCGGGTCTTGAACAGCGAGAAGATGATGCCACCCGCCAACAAGCCGACGGTGACCGACAGGCTGATCTCGGGTGGGATCTTGCCGATGAACTGCTGGACGAAGATCTTGCAGCCGACATAAACGAGGACCAGCGACAGCGCATACTTCAGATAATGGAAGCGGTGCACGACGGTCGAAAGCACGACATAGAGCGAGCGCAGACCCAGGATGGCGAAGATATTGGAGGTATAGACGATGAACGTATCCTGAGTGATCGCGAAGATCGCCGGGACGGAGTCGACAGCAAAGATCAGATCCGCGAACTCGATCATCACCAGAGCGACGAACAGCGGAGTAAACCAGAGCACCATCTTGCCGGTCTTCGGGTCAGGGCGACGGACCGTGAAATTCTGGCCGACGAAATCCTGAGTGATCCGGAGATGGCGACGCATCCACTTCAGAAGCGCGTTGTTCTCGATGTCCGGCTGCTGATCGACCATGAGCAGCATCTTGATGCCGGTGAAGATCAGGAATGCCGAGAAGATGTAGAGAATCCAGGAGAACTGGTGCAGGAGGGCGGCGCCGACGCCAATCATAATGGCGCGCAGGATAATGACGCCGAGAATGCCATAAAACAATACGCGATGCTGATACTTCACGGGTATGGCAAGGTACGTGAAGATCATCGACATGACGAAAATGTTGTCGAAGGCGAGCGAGACCTCGATCACCCACCCGGTGAGGTAGAGCTCCCAGGCGGTCCAGGCTCGCTCCGCACCCGGTGCGGCCGCGTTGATCGTCGCGTCGGGCGATACTGAATACCCCTTATAATAAAGCCACCAAACAACGATCGAAAATGCGAATCCAAGCGAAAGGCAGATGCTTGCGAGAATGGTGCTTTCCCGAATGGTCGGCTCGTGCGCTTCGCCGTGAAAAAGACCAAGATCTATAGCAAGGAGTGTAACGACCAGAGTTACGAATCCGATCCAGACCCAGACCGGCATGCCTAGCCATATGGTCGAGCCGAATGCCATCAACGTTTCCATTGATCACCTTTCGATTGGTTGCAGAGATTGACGTGAAGGGAAGCGCTTCCGCTGGGAGGGAAGTCAGCCCGCCGGCGCCAGGATCGGGAAGGTCTCGCGGGCGGACTTGCGGATGAACTCTGCAAGACGCTGATAGTCGTGCTGGCGAGCGCTGGTCTTGCGCCACACCATGCCGATCGTCCGATGCATCGAACGCCCTTCGATCTGGAGCGTTTTCAAACTGCTGTCGGTGATGATCTCGCGTTGAACGTAAAGACCTGGAAGGAAGGTCGCGCCCAGCCCCATCACGACCATCTCACGCAAGGTGTCGAGGGAGGTGCCTTCGAAGTCATGCCGCAGGCGGGCGCCAAACTCGAGGCACAGGGACAGGACGGCATCATGCAACTGGTGCCCGGGCCCGAGCGTCAGGATGTCCATGCCCTTGAGCTCGTCCTTGCGTACGCTCGTGCGGGCTGCAAATGGATGGTCGGCGCCGACGGTCAGGAACAGCGGCTCGCGAAACAGCGGAATGCTCGTGAAGTCCCCCTGCTGCAAGGGCAGAAGCGTCAGCAGAACGTCGAGGCGGCCGTCGTCGAGGAAGCGAGGCAAGTCCTCCGGCAGGTTCTCGCGTACGTAGAGCTTGAGGGTCGGATAGCTGCGATGAAGGGCCGGCAAGACCTGAGGGAGAAGATAGGGGCCGATCGTCGGCGGGAGGCCGAGACGCAGCAGACCGGACAACTCCCGACCGCCGCTCGCGGCAAGCATGCGGATCTCGGCGGCGTCGCTCAGCATGCGGCGGGCGATGTCGACGATCTGGTCGCCGATTGGCGTCATGACGACCCGGCTGCGCGAACGCTCCACGAGCTGGACGCCTAGTCGATCCTCGAGCGCCTTCAGCTGTTCGCTCAGGGTCGGTTGGGTCGTGTTGGTCCGCTCGGCCGCACGACGAAAATGCAACGTGTCGGCGATCGCCACGAGATACTCGAGTTGTCTCAGGTTCGGCACAGTCCGCTCTTCTTCTGATTGGGGAAGCCGCTTGCGTGATGATCGATATAGGAAGCGCCTATGGGCCCGCCAGATAGATTGATTATTCCGATCAACTGGCCATCCTTAGCCGATTTGTGTCTATCAACTCGACGTCCCACTTGAGGATCACCGGGGTCCATCACGGACCTCCGGCTCGTCAAGGAGAACGCGAATGACACGGCCCATGCGGCCCGAGACCCTGAGGACCCTGGCCACGGGTGAGACCGCCCTGCTGCAGGATTTTCTGTCCCGTCAGGTGTTCGTCTCCGTGAACGGTCACTCGCAGGCGCCGACTGTGATCGTCGCCTGTACTGCGGCAGCGGAACTGCGTCGCACCAAAAATCCTACCGACAGGAGCAAGTCATGATCGACCTTGGAAAAATCGGCGACGTGGTGGGTGGACTTCAGGAACACGTCGGCGGCGCCCAGTCGCTCCAGGAGGCCGCGATCCAGGCTGCGGTCGAGAAGTTCGGCATCGATCCCGCGATTCTCGACGGCCTGACGGTCGATGAAGTGACCCAGATGTTGGCCGATCGGGGGATCGATCTTTCGAGCTTGCCGGTCGAGCAGGTTCAACAGTTTGCCGGCGAGGGTGGTTTGCTGCAGCAGATCGGCGGATGGCTCGGCCTTGGAGGTTCGGGCAAAGGCTGAGCTCCGGACGAGACAACAGAGTTCGCTCGGCGCACGGTCTCCGACGGCCGGAACGGAGGAGTAAATTCTCGATCATGAAGATGCCGACCGAACTCAAGCAGGGATACGAGCGCTTCAGGCTCGAGCGTTTTCGCATCGAGGCTGATCGCTACAAGGCTGTGGCCGAGGGGCAGCGCCCGAGAACGATGATCGTGGGCTGTGCAGACAGTCGGGTCGATCCCGCAACCATCTTCTCGGCGGCCCCGGGAGAATTGTATGTCGTCAGGAACGTGGCGGCGCTGATCCCGCCCTGCGAGCGTGGCGGGGGCTATCATGGAACGTCGGCGGCGCTGGAGTTCGCGGTCAAGGAGCTCAAAGTGTCCAATATCGTGGTCATGGGCCACGATTTGTGCGGAGGCATCGCGGCCTCGCTGATGGTGGCCGAGAAACGTCCGGTCGGGGATTTCATCGCGCCCTGGATCGATCAGATCTCGGGGATCAGGGACGAGCTTCTGGAGCGGGGCGACGTCGTCGATCCCAGCCTGCGGCAGCAGGCGCTCGAACGCATGGCGATCCAGCATTCGCTCGACAACGCGCTCACGTTCCCGTTTATCCAGTCGGCCGTCGAGAGCGGCCGTCTCACGTTGCATGGTGCGTGGTTCTCGATCGGGGTCGGTGAGTTGCACTGGCTCGATTGGGACACAGGTGTCTTCGAGCACGTTGGAGACTAGTGTGTAGCGCCTCTGACGTTCGGTACCCGCCTGCGGCCACATCCGTCGCCGAAAATCAGAGGCGATAGCTCCGCTCGAAGCATTGAGTTGCTCGTGTTCATCCGGCGCCGACATTTGCTTTCGACCAAGCCGCCAGGGGAGGCAAATGTCGGCGCCGGAAAACTACTCCAGTACCGCGGAATTTCCCTCCCCGGCTTGTGCCGACGCGGCGTCGCGTGCTCGAATGGCGATCGAACACGTGAAAAACAGTAGGGGAGCGAGGCGATGCAACTCGGGATGCTGCTCAGGTATGCGGGCGAGGCCGGCGGGCCGAACACGGATCTTGTCCTCGAGGCAGAGAAACTCGGTTATGCTTCCGTGTGGCAAGGCGAGTCCTACGGCATCGACAGCGTCTCGCCGATCGCGTGGACCCTGGCGCGCACGAGCCGGATCAAGGCCGGCACGGGCATCATGCAGATCCCGGCCCGGACGCCTGCCTGCGCCGCCATGACCGCCATGACTCTCGCCGCCATGTCGAACGGACGCTTCCTTCTCGGGCTCGGACCGTCGGGACCGCAGGTCATTGAGGGATGGCATGGGGTCGCCTACGGCAAACCGCTGCAGCGGACGCGCGAATACATCGCCGTACTGCGCAAGATCTTCGCCCGGGAGGCGTCGCTCGAGTACGCGAGCGAGCACTACCAGATCCCTTACCAGGGGCCGGGCGCGAGCGGGCTCGGCAAGCCTCTCAAGTCCATCATGAAACCCAACACCGAAATCCGGATCTACACGGCTGCCATCGCGCCCGCCGGGCTCAGGCTCTCCGGCGAGGTGGCGGACGGCGTACAACCGATCTTCATGAGCCCGGAGAAGGCCGCCGTGGTGACAAAGCCTGTGCTCGAGGGCATGGCGGCAGCCGGGCGGCCGGCGACGCTCAAGGACTTCGACATCACGCCGTTCGTCCGGGTTTCGATGGGTGACGATCTCGAGAAGTGCCGGGATGCGCTTCGCCCGGAACTCGCGCTCTACATCGGTGGCATGGGGGCGAAAGAGAAGAACTTCTACAACGACTACGCCAAGAGGCTCGGCTTCGAGGAGGCGGCAGGCAAGATCCAGGACGCGTTCCTGGCGGGGCGGCGGAACGATGCCATGGCGGCGGTGCCAGATCGGCTGATCGACGAAGTTTCGCTCGTCGGATCGGCGGATCGGATCCGGGCGCGGCTCCAGGACTGGAAGGCCGTCGCCAAGGACAACTCGGTCGGTACGATCCTGCTCAGTGGGGCGAACAGCGAGGTGTTGCGGGTGGCTGCAGAGGCCGTGGCTTGACGCGCAGCTCAATCCCGGCTTGATCGTCGAGGCGTCGGGCGGCGACCGTAGGTTGCGGGATCGCCCGGCGAACGCGACGAGGAACACTCATGAGCCTGCTGCCCGATCATCTTGCCGATCGTTATCGGCGTTTCCGCTTCCGCCACTATGCGCCCAACCAGGACCGATACGAAGAACTCGCGGACCGTGGGCAAACGCCCGAAGTGATGGTCGTCTCGTGCTGCGACAGCCGGGTCGATCCCGAGACCATATTCTCGGCGATGCCGGGCGAGCTGTTCGTGGTGCGCAACGTCGCCAATCTGGTGCCGCCCTATGAGACGACCGGCAAGTTCCACGGCGTGTCGGCGGCGCTCGAATTCGCGGCGCTCAACCTCCGGGTGAAGCACATCATCGTCATCGGGCACTCGCGATGCGGCGGCATCCGCTCGTGTCTCGAGAGGGACGCCGCGCGCCAGACCGAAGCGCAGTTCATCTCGAACTGGATGTCGATGCTGGACGGCGCGAGCGAAACCGTCAGACGTGAGCTCAACGGCCGCCCGGTCAGTGAAATCATCGCTGCTCTCGAGCGGGAGGGCGTGAAGACCTCGCTCGCCAACCTCCGGACTTTCCCGTGCATCCAGATCCTCGAGGGGCGAGGCCGGGTGGCGCTGCACGGGGCGCATTTCGACATTGCGACCGGCGCACTCAGCGTGCTGAACGAAGGAACGGGATCGTTCGTCGACGTGTGACCATGCAGCGTGCGATCAGCCGGCCGCCGGGGTTCCGGAGCGCCGAGCGACCGAGAGGCCGAATTCGGCGGCCCATTGCGGCGGTATGCGGCCTAGTCGTTGCTGAACGGCCTCGACCTGGGCGCGGCACATGGCCTGCAGATGGTCTCGCACCGGCTGCGGAAGTGCTGCCTGCTGACTGCGATTGAAGCGGCGGCCAAGCTCGTTGAAGTAGCGCTCCTGGAAGTCGGCGCCGATGAAGCGACAGACATCGCGGAGGGCCGCCAGACGATCGGTGTGCATGTCCTCGTAGAACATGATCAGCGTCTGATCCCGGCGGAAAACCGCGTTCATGTCGTCGAGAGTCGTCGCGTAATCGCCAAGTTCGGCAAAGCGCGGCTCGGCCAGCATGGCCACAATGGCGTCGGTCGTCTGGCGCGTCGCATCGAGGCCGCGGGACCGGCATTGGTGGAGGACCTGGCTCCACATGCGGTCCACGGGGTTGCGCATGATGAAGATGACACGTGCCTCTGGGGCCAGCCGACGGATATGCTCGAGGCCGGCGCGGCCGATGATGGCGTACTCCGGCGTGATCTCACCAGCGAAGCGACACTTGCCCCGATGCTGGAACAGGCTCTGATACCAGCGGTCGTCGATGGGCGACGACATGTAGGCGCGCCACCACGGGCGCTGGGCGCGGTGCTCGCCGAGCCGGCTCCATTGCGTCAAAAGCCGCTGGAAATACTTGCGGTGCCGGGAGCGCCGCTTGCGGTCAGAGAGATGCTCCGTAAGTCCGGCAATATGATCGAAGTAGTGGATTTCCTTCACGGGGGTGACGAAGATGTCCGGATGAGAGGCCAGCATCTTTGCGAGCCACGTCGTGCCGGACTTCTGCGCCCCAATCCCGACGAAGTAGTTCTCGATCACGGTGGTTGCCATACCGGCTCCAGCAGGCGGTCATGCAGCCGCCATAACGCCCCATCTGCACTTGCTTAATGGGCGGTCCGTGCAATGACAACGACACAATGGCGCCTGCGGCCAACGCTCCACATCCGCGATGGGTCCGGTCGCTTCTCAGTAGCGAAACTGTTCCGACAGGATGCGCTCGTCCAGGTTGTGACCCGGATCGAACAGCATCAGGATCTCGACCTCGCGGGATTCTTCCACGACGACGTTCACCACCGAGCGCGTTGCGGCGTTGTCAGCCACGGCGCTGACAGGGCGCTTTTCCGCTTCGAGCACCTCGATCTCGATCCGCGCTCCGCTCGGCAGCAGCGCGCCACGCCACCGGCGCGGCCGAAACGCGGAAATCGGGGTCAGGGCCAGGAGGCGGGCATCGATGGGCAGGATCGGGCCGTAGGCCGACAGGTTATAGGCCGTGGAGCCTGCCGGGGTGGCGACGAGAAGGCCGTCGCACGACAGCTCCTCGAGCCGGATCTTGTTGTCCACCGAGATGCGCAGCTTGGCCACCTGGTGGGTTTCGCGGAAGACGGACACCTCGTTGATGGCCAGCGCGCGATGGACGGTGCCTTCGTGATCGACAGCCGTCATCGTCAGAGGACGGATGCGGCTGACCTCGGCTCCCTCCAGCCGATCCAGCAGGGCATCCTCGTGGTATTCGTTCATCAGGAAGCCGACCGAGCCGCGGTTCATGCCATAGATCGGCGTGTGGTCGTTCATGTAGCGATGCAGCGTGCCGAGCATGAGCCCGTCGCCGCCGAGAGCGACGATCACGTCGGCCTTGGCGGCGTCGGCGTTACCGTAGCGGGCGGTCATGCTCTGGAGTGCAGCCTGGGCCTCGGCCGTCTCGCTGGCGACGAAAGCGATCCGCTCGAACTTGCGGGGACGTTCTGGCATGGTCGAGCTTCCGGATGGGCCCGATGCGGACCAGGCGCGGCGACTGTCACGCGGGAGACCTTCAAGTGCCAGAAAATGCTGTCCGAGTAAACGGTTGCAATGCAGTGCCCGGCTCGGATGACGGCGGCATCGTGCTCGTCTATGCAACCTTCCCGGATATGGATGCGGCACGGGGAGTCGCTGCGGGGCTTGTCGGGCAGGGGCTTGCGGCCTGTGTCAATCTGATCTCGGGTATGCGGTCGGTCTACCGATGGGACGGCGCAATCCTGGAGGATGGCGAGGTCGCCGGCCTCATCAAGACGCGCGCCGCGCTGGCCGAACGGGTGATGGGCTTCGTGCGTGTCATGCATCCTTACAGTGTTCCGGCGCTGGTCGTTCTGCCGACTGCCGGGGGGCATGCGCCATTCCTCGAGTGGATCGCGGCCGAGACGGCCTGCGCCTTGGCGTCGAGGGGCGAGGTGTAGATTCGCGCCGGAGCGCTGCTCCGGCCACATGGGAGGTGTCATGCAAGCCGAACTCAACCGCACGCTCGCGGATATGCTCTACCGCGCCGCCGTCGTTCCGGTCGTGACGGTCGCCAGTCCGGAGCAGGGCGTCGCCATGGCGCGGGCGATGGTTGCCGGGGGGCTCGATCTGATCGAGGTCACCCTCCGGACGCCGGCAGCGCTACATGCCATCGCGCAGATTCGTCGCGAGGTGCCGCAAGCGCGTGTCGGCGCCGGGACCGTCCTGGCACCTGATGTCGGCGAGGCCGCGATCGCGGCGGGCGCGCAATTCATCGTGTCGCCGGGCATGACGCCCCGTCTCGTCGAAGCCGCGCATCGGTGGCCGGTGCCGTTCCTCCCGGGCGCGGTGACGGCAAGCGAGGCGATGGCGCTCGCCGATCTCGGCTATCGATGCCTCAAGTTCTTTCCAGCCGAAACCTCCGGCGGGGTCGCCGCGCTCAAGGCGCTCGCGGCGCCGCTCGCGGGGATCTCGTTCTGCCCGACGGGTGGGATCGGCTTCGAGGCGGCACACCGGTATCTCGCACTCGCAAACGTGGTCGCGGTAGGCGGATCATGGATCACCCCGCAAAGTGCCGTCGAGGCCGGAGAATGGGAAACCGTCACCGCACTTTCCGAGCAGGCCGCCGGGCTGCGGCGACGCGGCGCGGCCTGAGGGCGAAAGGTCATCCAAACGCGGGAGTTGCATGGGGTTTCCCAGAGTCCGGGCGGGCCGAGAGGACGGGCTTCGATCCAGATTGAGCATGATCCGGTCAAATGTGCGGCAACCCGCCCTGTGGACACGTGGTTGAAGCGGGGCAAAGCGCATGCTAAGTCGGCCACAATTCTGCATCAGCCGGCTCGGTGACACTGCGGCCGGCATCAGAGTTCCGACCTTCCTACACGTGGGCGCCCGCACCGGGCCTCCAGCCCGATCCGGGCTCGCACCCAGCGAGCGTCGTTCGGGGAGCCCAGGCAATCGGCGAGAGCGAGAGCGACGTGGCGACAGACGAACCCATTATGGCGACGGTTGCCGGGCGCTATGCGTCGGCACTGTTCGAGCTGGCCCGGGACGGCCGCGAGCTCGAAGCCGTCGAGAAGGACATGGCTGCATTCGCGGCCATGATGGACAGCAATCCCGACCTCGTGCGGATGGTTCGCAGTCCGGTCGTCACGGCCGGAGAGCAGGGCAACGCCGTCAGCGCCATCGCATCGGCGGCGGGGTTTGCGGAGCTAACCCGAAATTTCCTCAATCTGCTCGCCAAGAGCCGTCGCCTGTTCGTCGTCGGCGATATCATCAAGGTCTTTCGCCAGATCACGGCGCGGCATCGCGGCGAGGTGACGGCCGAGGTCGTGTCCTCGCATCCGCTCAATGAAACCCAGCGCGCCCAGCTCGAGGACGCCCTCAAGGGTACGGCCGGTGGTCGGAACATCAAGATGGAGACACGGGTGGATCCCGCGATCCTCGGCGGCCTCGTCGTGAAGATGGGCAGCCGGATGATCGATTCCTCCCTTCGCACAAAGCTCAACTCGCTCAAGACAATCATGAAAGAGGTTCGCTGATGGATATCAAGGCCTCCGAGATCTCATCGATCCTCAAGGAGCAGATCAAGAACTTCGGTAAAGAGGCCGAAGTCTCCGAGATCGGTCAGGTCCTTTCGGTCGGTGACGGTATCGCGCGCGTCTACGGCCTGGATAACGTTCAGGCCGGTGAGATGGTCGAGTTCCCGGGCGGTCTCCGGGGCATGGCGCTCAATCTCGAATCCGACAACGTGGGCGTCGTGATCTTCGGCGACGACCGCGGGATCAAGGAAGGCGATACGGTCAAGCGGACCGGCGCCATCGTCGACGTGCCGGTCGGCAAGGGGCTGCTCGGTCGCGTCGTCGACGCGCTGGGCAACCCGATCGACGGCAAGGGCCCGATCCAGGCCGACAAGCGCTCGCGCGTCGACGTGAAGGCACCCGGCATCATTCCGCGCAAGTCCGTGCACGAGCCGATGGCGACCGGCCTCAAGGCGATCGACGCCCTGATCCCGATCGGACGCGGCCAGCGCGAGCTGATCATCGGCGATCGTCAGACGGGCAAGACCGCCGTTGCACTCGATACGATCCTGAATCAGAAGCCGCTCAACGCGGCAGGCGCGCCGGAAGACCAGAAGCTCTATTGCGTCTATGTGGCAGTCGGCCAGAAGCGCTCCACCGTCGCGCAGTTTGTGAAGGTGCTGGAAGAGAACGGCGCGCTCGATTACTCGATCGTCGTCGCGGCGACCGCGTCCGATCCGGCGCCGATGCAGTTCCTGGCGCCGTTCTCAGGTTGCGCCATGGGCGAGTTCTTCCGCGACAACGGCATGCACGCCGTCATCATCTATGACGATCTCTCCAAGCAGGCCGTCTCCTATCGCCAGATGTCGCTGCTGCTGCGCCGCCCGCCGGGCCGTGAAGCCTATCCGGGCGACGTGTTCTATCTCCATTCCCGTCTGCTCGAGCGCGCGGCGAAGATGGGTGACGCTGCCGGCAAAGGGTCGCTCACGGCGCTACCGGTGATCGAGACGCAGGCCAACGACGTGTCGGCCTACATCCCGACGAACGTGATTTCGATCACCGACGGGCAGATCTTCCTCGAGACCGACCTCTTCTATCAGGGCATTCGTCCGGCCGTGAACGTCGGTCTCTCGGTGTCGCGCGTCGGATCTTCGGCGCAGACCAAGGCGATGAAGAAGGTCGCCGGCAAGATCAAGGGCGAGCTCGCGCAGTACCGCGAAATGGCTGCGTTCGCGCAGTTCGGCTCGGATCTCGATGCGACCACGCAGCGGCTGCTGAACCGCGGCGCGCGCCTGACGGAGCTGCTGAAGCAGTCGCAGTTCGCGCCGCTCAAGATGGAAGAGCAGGTCTGCGTGATCTATGCGGGCGTCAACGGCTATCTGGATCCGATGCCAGTGGCGAAGGTGCGGGAATTCGAGACCGCGCTGCTCTCCAACCTGCGTGGTCCGAACATCGCCGTCCTCGACGACATTCGCGCATCGAAGGACCTGTCCGACGCGACCGCCGCCAAGCTGAAGGGCATCGTCGAGACGGTGCAGAAGCAGTTCCTCTGATCGACGGCGCAGGGCGGGCTTCGGTCCGCTCCACGCTGAGCCAGACGCCAGACGACTGCGATGCTTCACGCCTCAAGTTAAGGACCGGGACCTGCGATGCCCTCATTGAAAGACATGCGCAACCGCATCGCCTCGGTCAAGGCGACGCGGAAGATCACCAAAGCCATGCAGATGGTGGCGGCGGCCAAGCTGCGCCGTGCGCAAGAGGCCGCCACGGCGGCGCGTCCCTACGCCGAGCGGATGGACCGCGTGCTCGTCAACCTCGCCCGGCGGGCCAATCCGAGTGAAGCCTCGCCGCTGCTGGTCGGAAACGGCAAGGACGACGTTCATCTGCTCATCGTGATGACGGCCGAGCGCGGACTGTGCGGCGGTTTCAATTCGAACATCGCGCGGCTGGCGCGTGTGGATACGCTCCGCCTCCTGCGTGCCGGCAAGACGGTGAAGATTCTCTGCGTCGGGCGCAAAGGCGCGGACAACCTGCGCCGTGATCTCGGCCGCAACATCATGGATCGCGTGGACCTCCGGTCCGTGCGCCAGCTCGGCTTCGGCAATGCCGAGGCCATCGGGACCCGTGTGCTCGCGATGTTCGAGGCCGGTGAGTTCGACGTGGCGACGATCTACTTCTCGGAATTCAAGAACGTCATTACCCAGAAGCCGACGGCGCAGCAGATCATCCCGGCGCGCATTCCGGACATCGAGGGCAGTGCCGGCAAAGCCAACGGCGACGGCGTGGTCGAATACGAACCGAGCGAAGAGGACGTGCTGGGCTATCTCCTGAAGCGCAACATCTCGACGCAGATCTTCCGCGGCCTGCTCGAGAATGCGGCCTCGGAGCAAGGCGCGCGCATGACCGCCATGGACAACGCCACGCGCAATGCCGGCGACATGATCAACAAGCTGACGGTGAAGTACAACCGTCTGCGGCAGGCGAACATCACCAAAGAGCTCATCGAGATCATCTCGGGCGCCGAGGCGCTCTGAGACCCACGCACACCGGAACGAGGACGACAGCAATGGCATCGAACAAGGTCGGCAAGATCAGGCAGGTGATGGGCGCGGTCGTCGACGTCCAGTTCGACGGCCATCTGCCGGAGATCCTGAACGCGCTCGAGACGCAGAACCAGGGCAACCGGCTGGTGCTCGAGGTGGCGCAGCATCTCGGCGAGAACACCGTGCGCACCATTGCCATGGACAGCTCCGAGGGTCTGACGCGCGGTCAGGACGTGACCGATACGGGCCAGCCGATCTCGGTGCCTGTCGGTGACGAGTGCCTCGGGCGTATCATGAACGTGATCGGCGAGCCGGTGGACGAAGCCGGACCGGTCAAGACGTCGGCGGTGCGCTCCATCCATCAGCCGGCGCCGACCTTTGCCGAGCAGTCGACAGAAGCCGAGATCCTGGTCACGGGCATCAAGGTCGTGGACCTGCTGGCGCCTTACGCGAAGGGCGGCAAGATCGGCCTGTTCGGCGGCGCGGGCGTCGGCAAGACCGTTCTGATCATGGAATTGATCAACAACGTCGCCAAGGCGCACGGCGGCTACTCGGTGTTCGCCGGCGTCGGCGAGCGCACGCGCGAAGGCAACGATCTCTACCACGAGATGATCGAATCGAACGTCAACGTCGACCCGAAGAAGAACAACGGATCGACGGCCGGCTCGAAGTGCGCACTGGTCTACGGGCAGATGAACGAGCCGCCGGGCGCCCGCATGCGGGTGGCGCTGTCGGGCCTCACGGTCGCCGAGCACTTCCGCGACCAGGGGCAGGACGTGCTGTTCTTCGTCGACAACATCTTCCGCTTCACACAGGCGGGCTCCGAGGTGTCGGCGTTGCTCGGTCGCATCCCGTCGGCGGTGGGTTATCAGCCGACGCTCGCCACCGACATGGGCGCGCTGCAGGAGCGCATCACCACGACCCAGAAGGGGTCGATCACGTCGGTGCAGGCCATCTACGTGCCAGCCGACGACTTGACCGACCCGGCGCCGGCCGCCTCCTTCGCCCACTTGGACGCCACGACCGTTCTGTCCCGCTCGATCGCCGAGAAGGGCATCTACCCGGCCGTCGACCCGCTCGACTCGACCTCGCGCATTCTCGAGCCGCGCGTCGTCGGCGACGAGCACTACCAGGTCGCTCGTCAGGTGCAGTCGATCCTGCAGAAGTACAAGTCGCTGCAGGACATCATCGCCATTCTCGGCATGGACGAGTTGTCGGAAGAGGACAAGACCACGGTGGCACGGGCGCGCAAGATCGAGCGCTTCCTGTCGCAGCCGTTCCACGTGGCGGAAGTCTTCACCGGCTCGCCGGGCAAGCTCGTCTCCATCGAGGACACGATCAAGGGCTTCAAGGGCCTCGTGAACGGCGACTACGATCACCTGCCGGAGCAGGCGTTCTACATGGTCGGCACGATCGAGGAAGCCATGGAGAAGGCCGAGAAGCTCGCCGAGGCGGCCTAACCGGTGGCTGCCAAAGGCGGATCCGCAAGCACGGCCTGCTGCTCCGCCATGGGGGCGGTGCTGCAGGCGGACGATTACGAGCCTTGTCTCACCGTGGACGACGACGGGGTGCTGTGTCTCACGGTCGGGATCACCGATCTCGACGAAGACGAGCCGACCCTGGTGCTGGAGCCGATCATCTTCTGTCCGTTCTGCGGAACGAAGCTCCAGAGCGGTCCCGAGGTCGGGGATGACGGCTCGATCGCTAGCGGCAAGACGGCCTGAGGCCGAGACGACGAATTGAACGGTGCCCCGGCTTAGACGTCGTGGTCGGCACAGGCGATAGCAGGATCGAGAGAAAGACATGGCGGGCACATTCAAATTCGAGCTGGTGTCGCCGGAACGTGTTCTGTTCTCGGGCGATGCGAGTGAAGTGATCGTGCCCGGCACCGACGGACAGTTCACCGTGCTGCCGGGACATGCGCCGTTCGTCTCGTCGTTGAGGCCCGGCGTGCTGATGATCAAGATCCCGTCCGGCAGCCGGCGGGTCTACATCCGTGGCGGTATCGCGGAAGTGGAACCGGAAGGACTGACGATCCTCGCCCAGCATCTGATCGATCTCGAGGCCGGTGGCGTCAACGCCGAGATCGACGCCGAGATCAAGGCTGCCGAGGCGATCATCGCGTCCACCAAGGTCGAGGATGAGCGCATGGCTGCCGCCGAGACGGTCGCGCAGCTGCGCTCTGTTGCGAACCGGTAACGCCGCAGGCAGGGCCGAGGGTTCGGCGGCGTTCCGACCGTCGCGTTGGTCGCTTTGTTGCGGCCGAGTGTAATCTGCGCGGGCGGTAGACGGTCGACCTGCATCTCCCCAGCACGGGACTCATCGGAGCGGAAACACGTTCTCGACGACGTAGGGGCCGCCCCCTACGTGCGGACGCGACGAGAAGAGAGCGAATTCCGTCACCTGGAACGCCTCGAGCTCGAGGCGGGCTCTCGAGCCCAGAAACCGGGCGATGACCTCGGGGTTGGTGCCCTTGTTCAGACGCGCGAGCGTGACGTGCGGACGGAACTCCCGCGTCTCGGGTGGAAGGCCGGACATGCGCGTCGCGCGCTCGATGGCGCGATGCAGCTGAGCCAAGGGTTCGCCGCTATCGACGCCGGCCCAGATGATGCGCGGGTCGCGCCCGCCGAACACGCCGACATCCCGCACCTTGACTTCGAACGGGGGAAGCGAAATCCCATCGAGAAAGCTCACCAGCTCGTCCGCCTGGCGATTGTCGATGTCGCCGACGAAGCGCAGCGTGACGTGCATGTTCTCGGGCTCGATCCAGCGGGCGCCCGGGATGGGCCCGCGCACGATATCGAGCCGGAAGCGGACCATGTCGGGCAGGGTCAAGCCAACGAACAGGCGTGGCATCGGACAGGCTCCAGACGTTTGATTCTCGGTGTTCGAGCCGTCATTTCGATGGGGCTAGCCGGCCGTCCGCTTCCGTCGCGTCTCGACTCGTGTCAGCAGTTTCTCGACGGACGGGAGTATCCGTTCGGCGATGACGCGTACGCCTTCGGCTGTCGGGTGGATGCCGTCCGGCAGGTTCAAGCGAGGGTCGAGCGCCACGCCGTCGAGGAAGAAGGGATAGAGAAGCGTGCCGTGCTTCGTCGCCAACTCGGGATAGATGCGATCGAAGGCGTCCGCGTACTCGGCACCGAGGCTGCGAGAGGCACGCATCCCCGCGACGAGCACATCGATGTTGCGCGCTTTCAGGCGCTCGAGGATGCGGTCCAAATTGGTCCTGGCGCGCTCGTGGCTCTGGCCGGTCAGCATGTCGTTTGCGCCGAGCTCAAGTATTACGGCGTCGGTGCCTTCGGGGACGGCCCAATCGAGACGCGCGAGACCGCCCGACGTGGTGTCACCGGAAACTCCGGCGTTCTCGACCACGATATCGTGACCGAGGGCGCGAAGCCGCTGCTCGAGAACCACAGGAAACGCCTCCGACGGGGCGAGCCCGAATCCTGCCGTCAGGCTGTCGCCGAATGCAACGAGGCGGATCCGGGGGCGCGGTGTGTCCGCCCTCACGGCGATCGCGGACAATCCTATCGTATTGACGGCAAGCGCCAGCGGCACCATCTGGAGAAACAGTCGGCGTAACATCGTTCCCATCCGTCGCTTTCTTCCGTCCGCTCCGCAAGCCTCGCCAGCCCCGAGAGCTGGCCGCCCGACCATGGTCACATGGGCATGCGAGCACAATGGGGCAATGGAGCGAAGACAGTCATCAGCGCGGTCCGTACGGGACCCCTAAAGGGAAGAGGTAGGACGATTTGGCTGTTGACGCGATCAGGCTCGAGACCGTGGGACTTCGCCTCGAGAGCCGGGCGGGAATGGTGGAAATCCTGAGTGGCGTGGACCTGCAAGTCCCGCTCGGCCAGTCGGTCGCGATCGTCGGACCGAGCGGTTCCGGCAAAACGTCGCTGCTGATGCTGATGGCGGGGCTCGAACGGGCGACGTCGGGGCGCGTCGTGGTCGACGGGCAGGACCTCGGCCGGTTCAGCGAGGACGATCTCGCCAGACTGCGCGGGCAGACGATCGGCATCGTGTTCCAATCGTTCCATCTCGTGCCGACCATGACGGCGCTCGAGAACGTTGCGCTGCCGCTCGAGTTTCGTGGCGCGGAGCGGGCGCGAGAGAAAGCTGGCGCGGCGCTCTCGGAAGTGGGTCTCGAGGGGCGGCTCGAGCATTATCCGGCGCAGCTTTCCGGCGGCGAGCAGCAGCGGGTCGCGCTCGCCCGGGCGCTCGTCACCGAGCCGCGTCTGCTGCTCGCCGACGAGCCGACCGGAAATCTGGACGGGACGACAGGGCGGCAGGTCATCGAATTGATGTTCGCCCTCGGGAAGCGCCATGGAACGACACTGGTGCTGGTCACGCACGACGAGACGCTTGCCGATCGGTGCGAACGCGTCATCCGGATGCGCGACGGACGGATCGCGTCCGACGTGACCAACCCCACGCGTGCGGGTGCCGCTGCATGACTGCAGCCGTCGACGTTGGTGTGCGCGCTGCCGGAACCGCGCCAGGCCGGAGCCGGATCATCTCGATCGCGCTTCGCGAAATCGTCCGGAGCGGCGGCAGCTTCAAACTGCTGATCGCCTGCATTGCGCTCGGTGTGGCCGTGATCGCCGGTGTCGGATCGCTGTCCGACGCCATCAGAACCGGCTTCGAACAGCAGGGGCAGGTGCTGCTCGGCGGCGATGTCACGCTCGCCCGTCCGCATCGTGAGGCGACGGCCGAGGAGCGGCGTTGGATGGACGCGCGGGGGCGTGTCTCGGAGACCGCGACCATGCGCTCGATGGCACGGCGCACGGATGGCCAGGAGCAAGCTCTCGTCGAGGTCAAGGGCGTCGACGGCGCCTATCCGCTGGTGGGCGAACTCAAGGTTTCGGGCGATGCGAGGCCTGTGCCTACTCAGCTGGCGGATCGCGGCGCGATCGTCGATCCGATCCTTCTCGAGCGGCTGGGGCTCAAGCCCGGGGACCAGATGCAACTCGGCCGAATCGAGGTGCGGATCGCCGGTCTGCTCGGCAACGAGCCGGACAAGATCGCCGATCGGTTCACCGTCGGGCCGCGCGTCTTCATCTCGCTGGCGACGCTGCAGGAAACCGGTCTCGCGGAGCCGGGCGGCCTCGTCAGGTGGCGCTACGCCATGCTTCTGCCGGATGGTCGCGATCCCGAAGCGCTCAAGACCCTTCGCGAGGTGGTGAAAGTCGAGCTGGCGGAGGGCGGCTTCGCAGTCAACGATCGCACGAACCCGTCGCCGGCGATCTCGCGGACGCTCGATCAGCTTCGGCAGTTCCTCACGCTGGTGGGGCTCGCGTCGCTGCTGATCGGTGGCGTCGGGGTCGCGAATGCGGTGAAGGCCTACATCGACCGACGGCGCAAGGTGATCGCGGTGATGAAGAGTCTCGGGGCATCGAGCCGGCAGATTTTCATTCTGCACATCGCGCAAGTCGGACTGCTGGCCGGGATCGGAATCCTGCTCGGACTACAGATCGGCATCGCGATCCCGCTGTTCGCCGACCGTGCCATAGCCGGTGCGCTGCCGGTCGACATCCGGTTCGGAGTCAGCTGGTCGACAGTCGCGCTTGCTGTCGCCTACGGCGTCCTCGTCTCGTTCGCGTTCACACTCTGGCCCATTGGGCAGGCGGCCGAAATCCGCGCGGCTGCCATTTTCCGCGAGCACGTGGCGCCGCAATCTAAGCGGCCGAAGCGGTGGGTGATCGTTACGACGGCAATGTTGGTGCTCTGTCTTGCGGCGCTTGCGATCACAACATCCAGCTCGCGGGTGGTGGCCAGCTATTTCATGGTCGGCGTCGCAGGGATCTTCGTGATCTTCCCGCTGCTCGGGAGTGGTCTCGCATGGGTTGCTCGACGGGTCCGGCGTCCGCGACGGCCTGAGCTGGCGCTTGCGCTCGGGAGCATCGGGGGCCCCGGCGGCTTGACGCGATCGGTGGTGCTTTCGCTCGGCGCCGGACTGTCGCTCCTCTCGGCTGTGGCGCTCGTCGATGCGTCGATCGTGAACGAGCTGCAAACGCGGTTGCCCAAGAACTCGCCCAACTACTTCCTGATCGACATTCCGCAGGGCGAAATCGACGCGCTCCAGAAGACGGTTCTGCGCAGCTCGCCAGAGGCACGGATCGCGGAAGCGCCGATGCTTCGGGGGCGGCTCGTGGCGCTCGCGGGAACGCCGGTCGAGCAGATCAAGGCTCCGCCGGAGGCACAGTGGGTGCTCCGCGGAGATCGCGGACTGTCCTACTCCGCGAACGTGCCGGATGGATCGAGTGTCGTCGAGGGCCGCTGGTGGCCGGCCGACTACGAGGGCGAGCCGCTCGTTTCATTCGAGGCGGACCTCGCCAAGCTCCTGAAAGTGGGGATCGGCGACCAGGTGACGGTCAATGTGCTCGGCCGCAACGTCACGGCGCGCATAGCGAACCTGCGGGAGGTGCGATGGGAAAGCCTCGGGATCAATTTCGTCCTCGTGTTCTCGCCGAACGTGCTGAAGGCTGCACCCCATAACGTGCTCGCAACCGTCACGCTGCCGCCGAGCGTCAGCATTGCCGAGGAGGCAGCGCTGGCCAAAGTGGTCGGCAATGCTCATCCGGCTGTTACGGTGATCCGCGTCAAGGATGCGATCGAGGCGTTCAACAGTGTGTTCCGCAAGGTCATGACGGCCATCCGTGCGGCCGGCAGCGTGACGCTGCTGGCTGGTGCGCTCGTGCTCGCCGGTGCACTAGCAACAGCCCAACGTGAGCGGATCAGGCTGGCCGTCATCCTCAAGACCCTCGGGGCGACACGACGCCAGATCGTCCTTTCCCACGTTGCCGAGTACGTGATCCTGGCCAGCGCGACGGCAGCCGTCTCGGCTGTGGTCGGCGCGATCGGGGCCTGGGCGACACTCACCTTCCTGATGCGTGTGCCGTTCCTGATGTCCTGGCCGGCGCTGGGACAGGTCATGGCGCTGTCTATCGGGCTCGTCATGCTGATCGGATTGGCCGGCACGTGGCGCGTACTCGCCGTACGTGCGGTGCCTCAATTGCGGAGCGACTAGGCTCGGCCCGCCGGCCGGGCAGCGGTCCGCCGGGACCGGCATGGGTGGCGCTCGGCGGATGTCGGGCTGCAGGTCTCGTCACGTGAGGCAACATTGCCCATATCAAACTACCGGCCATTGCCTCTCGGCGGGCCAAATTCGGGCGCGCTGGGGAGAAAGGACGTGCAGATCCCGCATCAATCGGAAAGTGCCGTTCGTTTGATCGTCTCAAACTATCAAAATCACGCGTTCGGCTGAAAAAGTCCGCAAGACGCCTTGAAACGGGCCAGGCCCAAGGGCATATCTGAGCCAGCCGGTGGTGTATTGCTGCGGACATACGCACCATCGCGCACTTTGAGTTTTACCTCGCCGGAGATGCAGCCAGGCAGGACAACTGGAAGGTCAAAGGGAACCATGGCTCAGATCGATAACAGGTACGTTCACGGCGCACCGGCGTCGCGTGCCGGCACGGCGGTCGACGTCGATGAAGGTTTGCGCGCACATATGCTGCGCGTTTACAATTATCTGGCTGCGGGCATCGGTCTCGCTGCCATCCTTGCATACGTGGTCTATGGCATGGCGGTTGCGACCGACCCGGCGCTGGCGGCTGCGAAGCTGAAGAACGGCGTCCTGCTGACCGAGTTCGGCAAGATGATGTTCGCATCGGGCTGGATCATGGCGATCAAGCTGGCGCCGATCGGCCTGCTGCTCGTCCTCATGTTCACGGCGCATCGGCTGTCCACGGCCGGCACGCACATGGCCTACTGGTCCCTCGTGACGCTGATCGGCATCGGCGGCTCGACGGCGTTCATCCAGTACAAGCTGGGCTCGATCGGGCAGGTGTTCGCGGTGACGGCCCTGTCGTTCGCTGCGCTGAGCCTTTGGGGCTACACGACCAAGCGTGACCTGTCTGGCTGGGGGTCGTTCCTGTTCATGGGTCTCGTGGGTATCATCCTCGCAGGCCTGCTGAACATCTTCTTCCAGTCCTCGGCCCTGCAGTTCGCCATCTCGTGCATCGGCGTTCTCGTGTTCGCCGGCTTCACCGCCTACGACACGCAGCGCATCAAGGACGAGTACTACATGCTGATCGGGGACGCGGCTGCGATGAGCAAGGCCGCGGTCTGGGGCGCCCTCTCGCTCTTCCTCGACTTCGTGAACATGTTCCAGATGCTGCTGTCGCTGTTCGGCAATCGCGAGTAATACGCGCCGACAGACCTCGAAAAACAGGGAGCCCCGCGGCAATCGCGGGGCTCTTTGCGTTCGTGTAGACAGTCGGCGGATCGCAGACGCAGAATTGGTGGCGGTGGCTGGTCAGCCCGGCTGGCCCCGAAGGCAATGGACCATCGATGAGCCAAGTCCGCGTTCGCGCCGCATCGCCGGAGGATGTGCCGGCGATCCTCGAAATCTATGCGAAAGCCGTCAGCAAAGGCCTCGCGAGCTGGGAGTATGATCCGCCAGATCAATCCGAAATGATGCGCCGGTTCGAGGCGATCCGAGGTGCGGGTTATCCTTATCTCGTTGCGGAGATCGACGGCCGCGTCGTGGGCTATTCTTACGCCAGCGCCTACCGGACGCGACCGGGCTACCGCTACTGCGTGGAGAACTCGGTCTATGTCTCGACCGGGGCCCAGCGGTCCGGGGCGGGAAGGGCGCTGCTCTCCGCGCTCGTCGAGGCGTGTGCTCGCGCCGGCTACCGGCAGATGGTGGCGGTCATCGGGGACTCCGGCAATGCCGCCTCGATCCGCCTGCATCGCGCGCTCGGGTTCACATTCTGCGGGACGATCCACGGGATCGGATGGAAGCACGGTCGCTGGCTCGACAGCGTCCTCATGCAGAAGTCGCTCGGGGAGGGGGACAACACGCCGCCTGTCTGATGGGCTGCCGGCAATGGTGAGGCCCCACACCCTGTCAGGATTTCGAGATAGCATCCATGGCTTGGCGCGTCGCGTCGGCCGGAACGATGGCCCCTCTATGGCTGATCACTACCGCGGCGAGACGATGGCCGGCCAATGCGGCCGCCAGTGCCGGTACTCCATCTGATCGCGCGGCGAGGTAGGCCGCATTGAAGCTGTCGCCGGCAGCCGTGGTATCGACCGGAGACACGATGGCATCTACGGGGACATTGGTCGGGGATCTCCCATCAATGGCGACCAGCGCGCCATCGGGTCCAAGCTTCAATGCGATCTCCCGGCAACCAAATTCGCGCAGGCGCTCGACGGTCGCGGCTGGGCCGCCGTCGTCCCAGAGCGCCATTTCGTCGTCGCACGTCGGGAGGGCAACGGTCGTCAATCTCCAGAACCGCTCCATCACGATCCGCGCCCGGTTCCGGTCGCTGTTCCAGCCTCGGGGGCGGTAATTGCCATCCATCGCGACGGCAGCGCCGGCCGCCCGTGCCGCCGACAGGGCAGCCCAGAGTTCATCGAGGGCCGGCTGGCGGTAGAGTGAGAGGGTGATGCCGGAGATGTAAACGAGCCCGGCGTTTCGGATCGCTTCGAGAAGATCGGCGGATACGGGCGGATCGAATACCTCGCGTGCCGGGGAGCGCTCGCGCCAGTAGTGGAACGTGCGCTCACCCGACGCGGTGGTCTCGATGAGGTAAAGGCCCGGCATGCGGCCAGGGCACCGCTTGATCAGCTTGGTGTCTATGCCTTCTGCACGGGCCAAGGCTACGATCCCGTCGCTGTAAGGGTCGTCGCCGACCGCTGTCGCGTAAGCCACGGCAAGCCCGGCACGCGCCATGTAGACCGCCGTATTGAACGTGTCGCCGCCGTAGGCCAGCGCGAACCGGCCGTCCGCCCCCCGGGCCAGTTCGACCATGCATTCCCCGACGGCCACCGTGGGCCCGCGTCCGGCAACAGTCATGCAACGCTCCTCGTTCGGACACCCCAGCTTAGGGCGCGCCCGACCCGACAGGAACACACAATCCACGGCCGATCGCGGTAGCCCCATGCGGCAAAGGATGATCACACTTGGGACTTGTCCTCGGTGCGCCAACGCCCCCAGTGTGCGGCCAACGATCGAATGACCGTGGCGGGACGGCGTGACGAAAGACCGATGGACAATCTTCGCCCCGCTGCGCGGGCTTGCGGGAGGCGATCCGACGCCCGGATCCGTCACGCGTGACGTCTCGGCCGGCGTCATCGCGTCGCTCGTCGTGCTGGCGCATTGCCTCTCCCTCAGCGCCTTGATCTTCTCCGGGGACCTCGCAAGCGGTCTACCGTTCGCGCTCTGGGGGTTCCTTGCGGCGTCGGTCGTCGTCACGATCATCGCCGGTTTCGCTACGTCCTTGCCCCCCATGCTGTGCGGCCCCCGCAATCCGGTCGTCGCGGTGATGGCCGTTCTTGCGACGACGATTTCCGCTGCCGCCTTCGCCAAAGGTGCGTCGCCGTCCGTTGCAGTGCAGCATGTCCTCGTCGCGTTGGCGCTCTCCACGACCGTCGCCGGGGCCTTCATCTGGATGCTCGGTGTGTTTCGGCTGGGCCAGGCGGTCCGGTTCGTTCCGTTTCCGGTCATCGGCGGCTTTCTCGCGGCTTCGGGTCTGCTGCTCATTCTGGGCGGCCTGCAAGTCGGGATGGGGATCCGCTTCAGCCAGGGGGGCCTCGCCCCGCTGCTCGCCGACAGCGCACCGCTCAAGCTCATCGCCACCTTCGCGATCGCGGCGTGTCTCGTCATCCTGCGAAGGTGGCCGTCGGGGCTCCCCGCGGCGCTGGTCGCCGCGGTCGTCGTGCTGCACGCCGGACTGTGGCTATTCGGGGGAGCGTCGGCCGACTGGTTCCTGCCGTCGACCGGGTCCGCTCAGGGCTGGTCGCCGCTGGCGTCCGTTGCCGGCATCGACTGGATGATCCTGGCGGCGGCGTCGGTCGAGATCGCGAGCATCGTCGGGGTGTCCACGGTGGCACTGCTGCTCGACGTGTCCAGTCTCGAGGTTCAACGTCGCGGTCATGCCGACATGGATTCCGAGTTCCGGACGATCGGCGCGGCCAACGTGACCGTGGCGGCGATCGGCGGTCTGCCCACGGGCTGCTCGCTCAATCCCAGCCGGCTCATCGATGCCACGGGCGGAGCGAGCCGGCTCGCTGGATTTTCCGGTGCGCTCTTCCTCGCAGCACTGCTGATGTCAGGCCTGGACGCGACGTTGATCGTGCCGCGTCCGGTCCTTGGCGGTCTCCTGATCTTTCTCGGCATCGGGGTGCTGCAAGAGGCGTTGAGGGTGCCTGGCCGGAGATCGCGACCCGAGATCGCCCTTACGCTCGCCATCATGATGGCCATCGTCGCCTTCGGATATCTGCCGGGCGTGCTCCTCGGCTTCGTCGGCGCGTGCCTGCTGTTTGCCGTCCGCTACAGCCGGATCGACGTCGTGCGGCGGCACGTGACACGAGCGGATTTCGCGGCTCCCGTCGAGCGGAGGCCCGATCTCGCCCGTCTGCTCTCGGAGCAGGGCGGGCGCATCCATATCTTCTGGCTGAGCGGCTATCTCTTCTTCGGCTCCTGCAATGGCCTCTTCGAGAGCATCAGATCGGCGGCAGCGCCACGGGGGCTGTTCGGGCGGCGATGGGTCATCCTCGACTGTTCCGGCGTGACCGGCATCGATGCGTCTGCGGTGCTGTCGCTGCAGAAGCTTGCAAACTGGGCCGCTGCGTCGGATGTGGCGCTCGTCCTCGCCTCGGCATCGGCGGATCTTCGCGACGAACTCACGGCGGCCGGTCTGATCGGGGCGCGTCGCGCCGCCGTCAGCTTCGCGACAAGAAACGACGCCCTCGAGTGGTGCGAGAACGAGCTGGTAAGTTCGGCGGGTGGCGCTGCTGCGGCACGACTCGATTTCGCGCAATGGCTCGGCCGCGAGATGGGGGCCGATGCGGCGGGTATCCTGATCGATCGCTACCTCGAACGGCGTACACTCGAGGCCGGTGACGTCATCTGTGCGCTGGGTGCACCGGCCGACACCATCGAGCTGGTGGCGCAGGGCTCGGTGGCGGTCATCGTGCGGGGTTTGGCCAATGCACCCATACGCGTTCGGCGCATGACGGTCGGGACGGTCGTCGGCGAGATGGGATTTTTCAGGAAGCAGCCGCGTGCCGCTTCGGTCGTGGCGGAAGAGGCGGCGGTCGTCTACGTACTGAGCCGGGCGGCTTATGATCGGCTCATGGCGGTGGATGCACCGACCGGGACCGCCTTCCTGCAATTCGTCATCCGGGCGCTCGCCGATCGGGTGGACGGCTCGAACCGTGAGATCGCGGCACTCCTGTAGTCAAGTCCGGCCGGCTGATGGCCTAGGGCGCGAGGTGCTGCACGCTGCGGAAAATCATCTGAGGGTTGCGGCGTGCGCGGAACACGACCCGCCGGGGCGGTTCGAACCGCGATGGCGCGAGGCGCCCAATGCGGTACGTCGGTGGTGGGATGGGCCGACCTGCATAGCGCTTGCGGTTCGCACGACGACCGGCGTTGCGGCCGGCCGGACGCGCCTTCGATGGGGCGACGAGCGACGGCCCCGACACCGTCACCAAACTGGCCGGACCAGTTATGCTCACGGGTGGAGACAGCAGCGTTGCACCGGCCTGTGCGGGCGGCGCGTTCGGTGCCGCGGCGAGAGCAGCCGTTGGCGGCGATTGTAGCGGCTCGGGTCTTTGTGGGGCTGCCTTGGCACGGCGGCGGGCGTCGAGCGCCTTCAGTTCGTCCTGTCGACGGCTTTCGGCCAAACGTCGCGCCTTTTCGATCTCGACGAGACGTGCCCGCCGATCCGTTTCGGCGTGCGCCTTGGCCTCTGCGAGTTCCAAGCGCTTGCGCGCGTCGACAGCGGCAATGCGTGATGCCTCTGCCCGGCTGTCGCCCGCGATCGCGCCTGTTGCAGCGGTCTCGCGGGATGGGGTCGTCGCGGACGGGCCTGCCTCGGGGCGTTTCGGCGATGGGGCTGCGATGGGCTCCGGCTCTTTCGATTGAACCACCCTGGACGCTTGCCGGCGTTCTTCGGCGACGACGCTGCGGGGCACGCATCGTCCGCTCGCTGCCAGGGCCTCACCGCGCCGGCATGCCGTGCCACACGCTTTGGCATGGTGACCGCGAACCAGGGTGAGAAGGACATAGTCAGGATCGCCGATGGGCAGCGAAGCGTTGACGTGATCGTTGAAGGCCTTCATGGCGCGCCGGGTCGGGGTGTCCCAATCGCCACTGACGAGCCCAGAATAGCAACCGACGCGCTGCAGTTCGGTCTGGATCGCCGTCGCGAGCCGTCGCCTTGCTTCCGTTGCCGGTTGCTGGTTGGAGAATGGATCCGGGGCTCTGAATGACGGCGCTTCAGGCGCTTCGGACGCCCGAGCCTGAGCGAGGTGCCGGAACCGCTCGGGGACCGCCTCGCGTGTCGTGGTCCCGTGATCGATGCGGACCGCGCCGGCGTCACGTGTGGAGGGCTCGCCAGCACGCCCCGTTGCGGTGATGCCCTCGCGGGCACCCGTATAGGCCGGCTGCGCGAACACCAGCGACGTCAAGCCGATCGCCATCACGGCGCCGAGCACTCGTGACATAAGCCCACTCCCCCAACCCCTCCGCCATGGACAGAAGGGATTAATCCACCGACCTCGTGCGCCGACCGCCGATACTCCCCGCGACAGGGGCGCCGATCCTACTGCCGGGCAGTCCAGACCGTCCGCACGCGCATCATGCCCATCCTGATGTCCCCTGCAACTCTACTCGGCGAAAAATCAGATCTTTCGAAATCGAGATGTCGTTCTTCTGCATCGCCTCTGACGGCCGGAACATTCCCCGTGCCGGAAATCGGCGCTCATGGTCGCGCCAACCAGAAGTAGTGGGTCGGGGCGACCGAAAGCTACCATATGCCCTGATTGGCGCGCCGTTCTGCTCTGTGAGTAAATAAGAACAATGTGGAAAAACCCGAGGCCTTACCTCCCAAATCAGCATTACATTCGCGCCACATCACAAGACCACAATTCGGTCCTATGTTTCTGACTCGTTTACATTCTTTATCGAATCACCTAGCCCTTTACGCACCGAGAAGTGCCGTAAACGTATTGCCTTGGTTTGCCGGACGCGCAATTGAACGTGCATAACTCTTGCCGAGCGGCGGCGGGGTGAAGCCGATCATCGCTGTGCCTCCGTGGCGCGTATCCTGCTGATGCTCAACTCCATGTCGTGGTGTCCGGCTCTCCCGCTCAGGAGGCATCCGGAGCTCAACATCGCGAACGGGATGCGCGGTCCATCGGGCCGTGCAGGCTCAAGGCGGGCAGGCTCACTTCCGGTTCGTGCAAGCGTTCCCGAACCGTCGGTTTTCGCTCCATCGTGGGGGGCCGACGAGGGGTGCAGGGGGCCTCGAAAACATGAGACACGTGCTAGGTGTGCTAGGCGTTCTCGCTGCCGCGGTGCTACTCGCCGTATCGGCTGCGATGAACTGGCGCTTTGGCTATTCTCTCGGCAAGACCGAGATGGATGGCATGATCTACGGGGCAGCAAGTGCCGCCGCGGATTGCTTCAAAGCGCTTGTGCCGTTCTACTTCTTCGCCGCAATCCGCAATCGCATGTGGTCGCAAGCTGCGGCTGCATCGGTCGTCTGGGTGGTCGTTCTCGCCTACTCGCTTACGTCTGCGCTCGGCCATGCCGCGCTCAATCGTTTCGATACGGCCGGACAACGCGCTGCCCATGCCCAGTCCTATCAGGATCTCCGCGCCGACTTGAAGCGCGCCGAAGATCAGATGGGATGGATCCCGCAGCATCGTCCCGCACTCGCCGTGCAGGCCGAAATCGACGGGCTCAAGACCCAGAAAGCCTGGGGCTGGAGCAACGGCTGCACGGATGTGAAGGGCAACCAGACGCGCGCATTCTGCCAGCAGGTGCACGGCCTCTCTGCCGAACACGCATCCGCAAAGCAGGCCGAAGCGCTCGGCAAGCAGATCGCGGAGATCAAGACCAAGCTCGCCAACGCCAACGGTAACGGTCAGCATGGCACCGCCATGATGAGCGAAGCCGATCCGCAGGCGGCCGTCCTCTCCAAGCTCGCAGCCTTCGTCGGCTTGGGCATCAAGGTCGAGGACATGCAGACCGCGCTCACGATCTTCGTCGCGCTGCTGCTCGAGGTGGGCTCTGGCTTTGGAATGTATGTGGCCTTCTCCACCTGGCGTCTGCATGAGGAGAAGTCCCCTTTGGCCGCGACCGAGATGGTGACTGCTTCCGCGGCTCCCATCGTCGCTCCGGTAACCGCGCGTATTGCCCAGCGGGCACCGCAGACACCGGTGGCGATCGCCAACGACAACCGCAACGTACCCGTACAGAAGCTCGTCGCACCCGAGACGGACGTCGAGCGCTTCTACAAGGAAAGGATCGAGACGACCGATGGATCCAGCCTTACCGCAACCGCACTCTACGAAGATTACATCGCGTGGTGTGAAGAGCAGGACAAGGAACCGCTAGCGCTGCCTACTTTCGGCAGGGAGTTCGGAGAGCTTGGCGTGCAGAAGGCAAAGATTGCCGGCCGCGTCAGGTACATCGGTGTCGCCTTGAAGTCTGGTCACGTCTCAGAGGACGAGAAACGGGTGACGGTCCCCGCACCGGTTTCAGGTGCCCAGGCCGCCTAAGCGCCGGGCAAGCAAAATGAAAAGAGCCACCGAAAGGTGGCTCTTTTTTTTTGCCTGCCAGCCAGCGAGACTTGCTGCAGACTGCGATCCGATCGGGTCTCCGACCTTTCGTCGAGGAGCGCTCAGTACGAGAAGGTATCGCCGTTGTCGTAAAGGCCCGTGCTCAGTGTCCGCGTACCAGCGGCGTCGTAGTAGTGAATGACCGTGCTCCAGGGGTTCGTGTTGGTCGTGTCCCAATATTGAGCCTGGGTGGTTCCATTGTCGTTTGCGACGGACTGGAGCGTCGTCTGACCGCTCTGGTCGTAGAAAGTGTCGGCCGACGTCCAGGGCTGCTGGTTCTGCGGGTCGAAGAAGGTCGTGCGCGACGAGCCGTCGTCGAAGAGTACCGACTGATGCGTCGTCTGGCCCTGCGTATTGAAGTAGGTATTCGCCTGCGACCAGGTCTGGACGTTCGTCGGGTCGAACCAGTTCGTCTGCGTCGTGCCGTTGTCGTTGATGATGGACTGATGCGTCGTTTGCCCGCTTGCGTTGGCGTATGTCACAGCCTGGGACCACGGCTGCACATTGTCGACGTCATACTGGTTATTGATGCTGGTGCCGTCGTCGTTGATCTGGTTGGCGGCCTTGAGTTGCCAAGAGCTGTTGTAGACGAGCTCCTGAAGCTGCCAGGATTGGCCGCTGGTATCGTCGGTGCGCACGGAGGCCTGTTCGAAGCCCTGCGCCGCGAGATTGAAGGACAAGGGCGCGGCCGCATTCAGGACCAGCAGTGTGTCGAAGCCGGTGCCGCCGAACACGTTCGCCAGGTCGTCGTTGGCGTCCCAGAGGATGGTGTCGTTACCCACTCCGCCGTCGATCTGATCGGCTCCAGCGCCACCCACCAGCGTGTCGTTCCCATCGCCACCGATCAGCGTGTCATTGCCGCCGCCCGCGTCGATGTAGTCATTGCCGGAATTGCCGTCGAGGCGGTTGTCGAGGGTGCCGGTTGCGGAGATCGTATCGTTGCCTATGCCGCCGATCACATTCTCGATGCTCGTCAGGGAATCTTCGAGATTCGAGCCATTCGAGAAAAAGAAGCGCGTTTCGCCGTTTCCGTTGCCGTCGATACGGACGTCGAAACGGATGATTTCGCCGTCAAAGGTCGGATGCACCGCATACGAGGTCGTGTCGCGGCCGGCGCCGCCGTGCACGATGTCCGTGCCGAAGCCTGCCATGATCGTATCGTCGCCGCTGCCACCGCGGATGTCGTCGTCACCGTACTGGCCGAGGAAGGTATCGCCGATCCCGTCCTGCAGCTCGGCTTGGGTGCCACCCGTGAAGCCCAGAAGCTCGCCAGTTGCGGCGTTTGCCTTGTCGGCCGAGCTTGTGCCGTTGAATGTCGCCATTGAATGTCCCTGCCACTGGGTTCGGCGGTTCCATTCGGTGGCTTTCCGAAGCCGGCCGATACTTTACCGAACCATTGATGGCGGAAGGTGTAATTGAAGCGAATGCTTCGTAAACGGAATGATGACAGTAAGGATAATGTCAGTCGTTGCCCGGCGTGTGTCCGCAGCGATCACGAACGTATTGCCGGGACTATCCGGGTGTTCAGGTCACCGCGGGGGCAAGTCGCGCGGCCAACGGAAGCTGCTCGGGGGAGGGAGGCGCGGCCTCGAAGATCCAGACCGATCGAGCGATGGATCCTCGGTTCGCGGGACGCAAAGAAGCCGAGGGGCCGGCTCCACACAGATGCCCTCAATACGAGAACGTGCCGCCCGCGTCGTAGACGCCCGTCGTGAGCGTGCGGACGCCCGCTGCGTTGTAGTAGTGAATCACCGTGCTCCAG
>LNFM01001814.1_pt1 | contig 46750 bp, 43 predicted proteins | sample 596031 | NCBI WGS metagenome assembly LNFM01 (sample SAMN04254537, study PRJNA301005) | activated carbon metagenome | isolation source: dual media filters at the Ann Arbor, Michigan drinking water treatment plant | place: USA: Ann Arbor
TGGTCGCATTATCGGCCGGACCACGACCGGGCGCTCGCCGTTTTCGGACATCAGAATCGGGAGCGCGTTAAAGCCTGCCCCCACCCTGACCCTCCCCCGGCGAAGCCGGGGGAGGGGATGGCTGCGCCATCCCTTGCGGGAACTGGGACGGCCCTCACCCTCGGTCCCTCTCCCACGGGGAGAGGGAAGTGCGCTCCTTCCCCCGGCTTTGCCGGGGGAAGGCGGGGATGGGGGCCAGGCTTTGAAGGCCCCATTCCCATGTCCGAAAACGGCGGGCACTCGGTCATCGCCCGGCCGATAATGCGGCCATGGAACTCGATGCCGACCGCTGCTATCGCGCGCTGCGCGCCCGGGACTCGCGCTTCGACGGGCGCTTCTTCGTAGGTGTCACGTCCACCGGCATCTACTGCCGGCCGATCTGTCCGAGCCGCCCACCGAAGCGCGAGAACTGCACGTTCCATCCGAGTGCCGCGGCGGCCGAAGCGGCGGATTTTCGCCCATGCCTGCGCTGCCGGCCGGAACTGGCACCGGGCAATGCCAGCATCGATGCCAGTGCGAGGCTCGCGCAACAGGCCGCGAGCCAGATCGAGGATGGGGTCGCCGACGGTGGCAGCGTCGACGCGATCGCGACGCGGCTCGGCATCTCCGATCGGCATCTGCGGCGCGTGTTCCAGGGCGAGTTCGGCGTTGCACCGATCGCGTACGCGCAGACGCATCGGATGCTGCTCGCGAAGCGGCTCCTGACCGATACACGCTTGAGCGTGACCGACGTGGCGATGGCGAGCGGGTTCAACAGCGTTCGTCGCTTCAACGCCCTGTTCCGCGAACGCTATCGTCTCAAGCCCACGGACCTGCGGCGCGCCACGGCCGGGCGCGAGGTCTCCGATCGGTTCACCTTCGAGCTGGCCTTCCGCCCCCCGTTCGACTGGCAGGCGCTGCTCGATTTCTTCGCGGCGCGGACCATCGTCGGTGTCGACGAAGTAGCTGGCGACACCTATCGTCGGACGCTGCGTATGGTCGCCCGCGGAACGGAGCACGCCGGTTGGCTCGAAGTGCGGCCGGTGGCGCGCAAGCACACGGTGCGCGTGGCGGTCGCCACGACGTTCGCGGCGGTGCTGCCGTCCGTCCTGGCGCAGGCCAAGCGCGTGTTCGACCTGGCGTGCAATCCGGGACAGGTGCATGCGGTGCTGGGCGAACTGGCCGACGCGAATCCGGGCTTGCGTTTGCCCGGCGCGTTCGATCCGTTCGAGCTGGCGGTGCGGGCAGTGCTCGGCCAGCAGATCACGGTGCGCGCGGCAAGGACTCTGGCGGGACGGTTCGCGGAGCGCTTCGGCACGGCGATCGAGACCCCGTTCGAAGGGCTGACGCGGTTGTTTCCTGCGCCGGCCCGTGTGGCCACGCTGCCGTATGGCGATATCGCTGCACTGGGCATCATCGCGACCCGCGCGAAGACGATCCTCGCGCTTGCCGAGGGCTTCGCGAGCGGCAAGCTGATGCTCGAACCGGGTGCCGATGCGGACGCATGCATCGCACGCTTGCGAGCGCTGCCCGGCATCGGCGACTGGACGGCGCAGTACATGGCCATGCGGGCGCTGACGTGGCCCGACGCGTTTCCGCACACCGACTACGGTGTGATGAAGGCATTGGGGGAGATGAACCCGCGCCGCGTCCTCGCGCGTGCCGAAGCATGGCGCCCATGGCGGGCCTATGCCGTGATGCACCTGTGGCAGTCTCTCAAGTGAGATGTCACCAGCCGCGATCGGGCAGCGCCCAGCGCAGCTGGGGCGCACAGCCCTTGACGCATCTTGAGTGATGAGTGAGATATCACCAGCCACGATCGGGCAGCGCCCAGCGCAGCTGGGGCGCACAGCCCTTGACGCATCGTGAGTGATGAGTGAGATGTCACCAGCCGCGATCGGGCAGCGCCCAGCGCAGCTGGGGCGCACAGCCCTTGACGCATCGTGAGTGATGAGTGAGGAGAGGATGATTCACTACACCTACCACGAATCACCTGTCGGAGCCTTGCTGATGCAGTCGGACGGGCAGGTGCTCACGGGGCTGCACTTCCACGACGAGAAGTACGTGCCGCAGCGACAGGCGGACTGGGAGCTCAGTCCGGATCTGCCGATCTTCGCGCGGACGCACCTCCAGCTCGACGAGTACTTCGCCGGGGCGCGCCGCGCGTTCGACGTCCCCATCGCACCGTCGGGGACCGAGTTCCAGCGTCGCGTGTGGAACGTGCTGCTCAGCATTCCCTACGGCGTCACGACGACCTACGGCGCCATGGCGCGCGAGCTTGGCCAACCCACCGCGATGCGGGCCGTGGGCGCGGCGAACGGGCGCAATCCGATCTCGATCATCGTGCCGTGCCACCGGGCGATCGGTGCCGACGGTACACTGACCGGGTATGCGGGCGGCCTGCATCGCAAGCGCGCGCTGCTCGAACTGGAAAGCGCGGTGCAGCCGTTGTTCGGCAAGACCGCAATGACGTGAGGCTCGGCCTTCCGTGCGCCGACCGTCAGATGTTCAGTCGATGAACTCGAACACCTGAACCACGCGGGCGACCCCACCTGTGGTCGCGGCGAGCTCGCCCGCGCTCTTGGCTTCCGCGCGCTTCACCAGCCCCATCAGGTAGACCACCGACGCTTCGGTGACCACCTTGACGTGGTTCACCTGGAACTTGTCCCGGTCGATGAAGCGCGTCTTGACCTTCGACGTAAGGTAGGTGTCGTTGGAGCGGGCCGAGAGCGAGCTCACCGGCCCGACAGCGATCTCGTTCTGCACCACGCGCACGCCGGGCACGCCCTGCACGACCTGGCCGATTTCGGCCTTGGTCGTCGCGTCGGGCGCTTCGCCGGTCAGCAACGCCACGCGGTTGAAGCTGGTGACGTTGACGTGCACGTCGCGGAACCGCTCGCTCACGCGATTGCCGGCCTTCAGCTCGATCCCCTGGTCATCGATGTACGTACCGGAAGACCGGCGGTCTTCCGCGATGAGCGCGCCCGTGCCCGCGGCACCAGCGGCGACCGGTGCACAGCCTTGGACGAGGGGTAGTGCGGCGAGGATCAGCCCGGCAACGAGCGCGGACCGCATCATTCGGCACCCAGGAGCTGGGTGTCGATTCCGTCGCACAGGCAATGCAGGCACACCAGATGCACTTCCTGGATGCGCGCCGTGACCGGCGAGGGCACGCACAGATTCACGTCGTCCTTGGTCAGCATCCCGGCCATCTTGCCGCCGTTGCGGCCGGTCAGCGCGACCACGGTCATCTGGCGTTCGTGCGCCGCCTCGATGGCGGCGATGACGTTGGGCGAATTGCCGCTGGTGGAGATGGCGAGCAGCACGTCGCCCGCTGCGCCCAGTGCCCGCACCTGCTTCGAGAACACCTGGTTGTAGTCGTAGTCGTTGGCGATGGAGGTCAACGTCGACGTGTCGGTGGTGAGCGCCATCGCGGCGAGTCCCGGGCGCTCGCGCTCGAAGCGGTTAAGCAACTCGGCCGCGAAATGCTGCGAGTCGGCGGCCGACCCGCCGTTGCCGCATGCGAGGATCTTGCCCTCGTTCATGAGGCAGAGAAACATCTTCTCCGCCGCGAGCCGGAGCGGCTCGGCCAGCACCTCGACGGCCTGCAGCTTGAGCTGCGCGCTGTCCGCGAAATGCTGGTGGATGCGACCCAGAAGGTCCATGGTGATTCCTCGTGAAGTACGTCGGGAATTATGTCACACGCCCCGCGCCGCGCTTCGGACCGCACGGCGCGGCCGGGGTTCCACGCATCATGCTCCGAAGGCGTCGCGCACCCATTCCACGCTGCCGGCGCCGTCGATCAGCACCGCGTCGAAGCGGCACGGCACCTCACGCCGCAGCGACCCGAGGTACTGCCGGGCGGTGGCGATCAGGCGATCGCGCTTGGTGGCGGTGATGCTCTCGGCGGCGCTCCCGAACCGGGGATTGGAGCGCTTGCGGACTTCGACGAACACGAGCGTGCCGCGATCGTCCAGCACCAGATCGATCTCGCCGAAGCGCGACCGGTAGTTGCGCGCTCTCAACTTGAGGCCATGATTTTGCAGGTAAGCGAGCGCCGTATCCTCGGCGCGCTCGCCGTCGGCCTTCACCGTCCGCTCACGGGATTCAGCAGTTTCGGCTGGCCCTGGACAAACTGCGCGCCGATCGCTTCGCGGGTGAACTGGCGGCTGGAACCCGGCGTGAGGTAGCCGGTGACCCCGTCGAGGGTGCCGGCATCGTTGAAGCCGGACTCGAGCAGCACCTGCCCGAGGCGCCACGCGTCGATGCCGAGAGCGTAGAAGCGCTCCTGTTCGTAGGAAGCGAAGATGCCCTGGGTGCGGGGGTAGGTGATCACCGCGGGGTGATCGGGCATCAGGAGCCAGGGCATGTCGACGAACGTGAGGCCGTTGAGATCGTGCTGGCCCACCACCTCGCCGCCGCCCATGAAGACCTGCGACGTCCCGTAGGTCGGCAGGATCTTGCCGAGATAGGGCCGGATCGAGCGCGCCCGCGGCGCATCCAGCGCGAGAAAGATCATGTCCGCGTTGCCGATGGTGATGCCGTCCTTGATCTTCTTCAGCGCCACCTGGTCGGTGGTATACATGTACTGGTCCACCACCAGCCGGCCGGAACGCGTCCAGTCTTCCGCGAAGGCGCTGGCGACGCGCCGACCGAGCGAGTTGTCGGACGCGATGATCACGGCGCGGCGCCGGCCCTGCGACAGCGCGTACTTCACCATCTGCCGCGCTTCGGACTCGATCTGCACGCCGAAGGCGTACATGCCGTCCGGCAGCAGGACGTCGCTGTCGGGAATGGTGAGCCCCAAGGTGGGGACGGTGACCGCGTTGCTGCTGGCAATGGTGTGCACGCCGGCCTTGGTGAGCGGGCCGATCACCAGTCGTGCACCGACTCGGATCGCATGGTCGTAGGTGTCGATCAATTCCTTGGTGTCGTCGCCCGTGGGGTAGACGATGAGGGGTAGCGCGCTCGGCCCGCTGACGCCTGCACCGGCGATAAGACCGCGGCGTACGGCATCCGCGAGTTTGCCGAATGTGGCGGACTTGGTCGGCAGCAGCGCCGCGATGTGCGGCTTTTCCTGCTCGGCCGGCGGCGGTGGCGGTGCCGCAGCAGGTTCCGCGGGCGTGGCGGGTGCCGGAGCCTCGGGCGCGGTGGGCGTCTGTGCCCGCACGTCGGTGGCCAAGGCAGCGATGCCCCAGTATAGTGACGTGGCGAGATTGACGAGGACGCGGCGTCTTTGCATGCGAATCCCTTCGTGGCCGAGGCGTCCACATTATATGTGGTGGCCACCCCCATCGGTAATTTGAGAGACGTGACGCTGCGCGCTCTCGATGTGCTGCGCAGTGTCGACGTGGTGGCGGCGGAGGATACCCGTCACACGCGGGCGCTCCTCAACCACTACGGCATCGACGCGAAGCTGGTGGCTGCGCACGAGCACAACGAACGCGCGGCCTCCCGGCAGGTGCTCGACTGGTTGCGTGCGGGGAAATCGGTGGCGCTGGTGACCGATGCGGGCACGCCCGGCATCAGCGATCCCGGTGCCGTGCTGGTCCGTGCGGTGCGGGAAGCCGGCTTTCGTGCCGTGCCGATTCCTGGTCCGAGCGCGGTGGTGGCGGCACTTTCCGCTGCGGGCATCGAAGGGTCTGCGTTCGCGTTCCACGGATTTCTCCCGGCCAAGAGCGAGGCGCGCCGCCAGGTGCTGGGCGACCTCGTGACCCGCCAGGCGCCGCTCGTGTTCTACGAGGCACCGCATCGGGTGGCCGAAACCCTGGCGGATCTGTGCGAGGTCCTGGGTGGCGGGCGCCGGGTAACCCTTGCCCGCGAGCTCACGAAAGTATTCGAGTCCATCCACGAGTGCGCTCTCGGCGAGGCACTGACCTGGGTCGAAGCCGACGCGAATCGCGCGCGCGGCGAGTTCGTTCTGATCGTGCACGGCGCAGCGCCGACGGAGGATGAGATGCGCGGCCGCGAAGGCTCGCGCGTCCTGGCACTGCTGATGGAAGAGATGTCGGCCTCCGGAGCCGCACGACTCGCCGCGCGCATCACCGGCGCGCGCCGCAACGAACTCTACGAAGAAGCGCTGCGCCTCAAGGCCGCTGGCGCAGCGCCGGACTCATGAAGGAATACGCGTGGATCGACTGACCCTCACCCAACCCGACGACTGGCACCTCCATCTGCGCGACGGTGCCGACCTGGATGCCGTACTGCCCGATACCGCTCGGCGCTTCGCCCGCGCGATCGTGATGCCCAACCTGCGTCCGCCGGTCACGACCACGCCCCACGCCGAGGCCTATCGGGAGCGGATCATGGCGGCCCTGCCGGCGGGTTCCCAATTCGAGCCGTTGATGACGCTCTATCTCACCGACAACACGCCGGCGGAGGAGATCCGGCGCGCGAAGGCGAGCGGCATCGTGCATGCGGTGAAGCTGTATCCCGCCGGCGCCACCACCAACTCCGATTCCGGCGTGACCGACATCGAACGCTGTCTCGGGGCGATCGAAGCGCTGGCCGAAACCGGCATGCCGCTGCTGATCCACGGCGAAGTGACCGATGCCCGCATCGATGTCTTCGATCGGGAGCACGTGTTCATCGAACGTACGCTGGCACCCTTGGTCCGGCGCTTTCCGAAGCTCAAGCTGGTGTTGGAACACATCACGACCACCCAGGCCGCGCAATTCGTGCGTGCTGCCCCTGCCAACGTCGGCGCTACGATCACGGCGCATCACCTGCTGCTCAATCGAAACGCACTGTTCCAGGGCGGCCTGCGCCCGCACCACTATTGCCTGCCGGTGCTCAAGCGGGAGGAGCATCGGGCAGCGCTGGTGCAGGCTGCGACGTCCGGCAACCCGAAATTCTTCCTCGGCACCGACAGCGCGCCGCATGCACGTCACACGAAGGAGATCGATTGCGGCTGTGCCGGCGTCTACACCGCGCATGCGGCGATCGAGCTGTACGCCGAGGCATTCGAGGCCGTGGGTGCGCTCGATCGTCTCGAAGCGTTCGCGAGCTTTCACGGTGCCGACTTCTATGGCTTGCCGCGCAACACGCGTGAAGTGACGCTGGTCAAGCGTGCGTGGAAGGTGCCTGAAGCATTGCCCTACGGAACTCACACTCTCGTGCCGCTGCGCGCGGGTGCCAGCGTAGGTTGGTCGCTGGAGCAGGACGGATAGCGCAACCCGTGCGCCAAGGCCTGCTCCCGTGAGAACGGAAAGTCTCACCCGGTACGCCTGGCTGTCCATCGCCGCGGCGATGGCGACCATCGGTCTCAAGACGGCCGCCTGGTGGACCACGGGTTCGGTCGGCCTGCTCTCGGATGCGATCGAGTCGCTCGTCAATCTCGCGGCGGCGCTGGTGGCGCTCTGGATGCTGAAGCTGGCGGAGCGCCCGCCTGATGAAGAGCATGCGTATGGTTACAGCAAGGCGGAGTATTTCTCGAGCGGCTTCGAGGGCGGTCTAATCTTCATCGCGGCGCTCGCGATCGTGTGGACCGCGATCCAGCGCCTGATCGTGCCGCAGCCGCTCGAGCATGTGGGCATCGGTCTTGCCATCTCCGTGGTCGCGTCATCGATCAATCTGGGCGTCGCGGTCGTGCTGATGCGTGTGGGAAAGCGCTTCAATTCGATCACTCTGGAGGCCGACGCGCATCATCTGATGACCGATGTGTGGACCTCCGCCGGTGTCGTGCTCGGCGTGGGTGCGGTGGCGCTCACCGGTTGGCAGCGGCTCGATCCACTCATCGCCATGGGCGTGGCGCTCAATATCCTGTGGATGGGATTCCGGTTGCTCCGCCGCTCGGCGCGCGGGCTGCTCGACCGCTCACTGCCGGCGCACAGCCGCGACGCGATCCACGCCGTGCTGGCGCGCTACGAGCAACGGGGCATAGCCTTTCATGCGTTGATGACGCGCGAGGCGGCGGGTCGCAGCTTTGCGTCGGTGCACGTGCTCGTGCCTGGCGCGTGGTCGGTCCAGCAAGGTCACGACCTGGTGGAGGAGATCGAGCGCGACATCCGGGCTGCCGTCCCCGGCACCTCGGTGATCACGCACCTCGAACCACGCGAGGATCCGAAATCGCTGGACGACGTTGTTCTCGATCGTTGACGAGGCCGTCAAGAAATCGCCGTTGCTGCCGTTAGAACGATATCGAACGCGTCCGGCGTCGCTGCCATGATCGTCAGTCAATCGTCCGTTCAATCATCGTCCGAGCATTTCGCGTTCTCGGCCCGCCAGGTGACCGAATCGTTGCGGATCGACGCGCGCCGGGCAGTCGCGGCGCCGGCACCCGATGCGGGCGCCAAGGCTGCAGGCGACAAGGACGGGAACGGTCTCACTCCGGAGCTTGACCTGCTGAAGGCGATCATCGAGCGTATGCTCGGGCACGAGATCCGGCTTTTTCGCATGGCCCGACACGCTGCTCCGTCGGGTGCGGCCGAGATTGCGAATGTCCGCGGCGGCGCGGCGCAGGGTGGCCCGGCCATCGAATACGAACGCGTCGAGCGCCTGGTTGAATCGGAGCGCACGGTGTTCCAGGCAAGCGGCGCGGTGCAGCTCGAGGACGGCCGCGAGATTGCGTTCGACGTAAGCCTCCTGATGGAGCGTACCTACGCGTCGGAGTCGCGGATCGTCGTCTCTACCGGCGCGTCCCGTGCGAAGGATCCGCTGATGCTGAATCTCGACGGCGGTGCGGCCCAGGTCGTGGATGCGCGCTTCCGGTTCGATCTGAACGCCGACGGCACGGCCGACTCCGTGCCGATGCCCGATGGCACGACCGTGTTGCTGGCGTTCGACCGCAATGGCAACGCGCGCATCGATTCCGGTGCCGAGTTGTTCGGGCCGACCACGGGTGACGGATTCGCTGAGCTCGCTACGCTCGACTCCGACGGCAACGGGTGGGTCGACGCTGGCGATGCGGTGTTCGCGTCGCTCAGCCTGTGGAAACCGGGCGACGACGGTGGCACGCTGACCAGCCTCGTCGACGCCGGACTCGGCGCGCTTCAGGTGGATGCGATTGCCACACCGTTCTCATTGCGCAACGCCGCCAACGAGGTGCTCGGTCAGGTCCGGGCGAGTTCGGTCTATCTCACGGAAGCCGGCACCGCCGGCGTGATCCAGCAGATCGACGTGGTGGTGTGAGGTAGACCCCCCCGATGGGCCTGCGGCCCTTCCCCCCCAAGGGGGCCAGCCCTCTAGGGGCGGCCCGGCGAGGGCTGAAGTGACGTTCCCCCCGATGGGCTGAGGTTACATCACCAGTCCGCGTTGAAGCCGCGGACGATCACGCCGCCGGATTTCTCGTCGTGCTCGAGCTCGAGCAGCTTCCGGGATTCCGCTTCGTCCAGCAGTTTGCTGAACGATCCGAAGCCGTAGTAGCTCTCGTTGAAACCGGGATTGCGGCGCTTCAATGCCTGCTTCACCATCGAGCCCCAGATCTTGTCCTCGGCACCGCGCTCCTCGAAGAGCGCTTCGACGGTTTCCATCACGACGTCGATGGCTTCCTGGCGCTTTTCCTCCTCGGTCTTCGGCACCCGGTCGGCGTCGTTCTCGATGGTCGGCTCCGCACTGCCGTTCTTCGGTGCCGCCTTTGCCGGTGACTTGCGGCGCGTCGATGCCTGCTTCTTCGGCTTCTCGCGCACCAGATCGTCGTAGTAGATGAACTCGTCGCAGTTCGCGATGAGCAGATCGGAAGTGGACTTCTTCACCCCCACGCCGATGACGGTCTTGTTGTTCTCGCGCAGCTTCGACACGAGCGGCGAGAAATCGGAATCGCCGGTGATGAGCACGAAGGTGTCCACGTGCGACTTGGTGTAGCAAAGATCGAGGGCATCGACGACCATGCGGATGTCGGCGGAGTTCTTGCCGGACTGTCGCACGTGCGGAATCTCGATCAGCTCGAACGACGCTTCGTGCATCGGGGCCTTGAAGCTCTTGTAGCGATCCCAGTCGCAGTAGGCCTTCTTGACGACGATGCTGCCTTTCAGCAGCAGGCGCTCCAGAATCTTCTTGATGTCGAACTTCTCGTACTTCGCGTCGCGCACGCCGAGTGCCACGTTCTCGAAGTCGCAGAAGAGCGCCATGCTGGTTGTATCGGAACTTGCTGCCATTGTCATGCCACCTGTTCGCGGCGTGCCGCGGTGTTCTGGCTCACGCCGACTGCGGTCAGCAAGGCTGCCGCCTGGAAGATACCAATCATCACGAAGACCCAGCCGGGGTGATGGGCGTCCATCATCGCGCCGAACAGCAGCGGCGACAGCGACAACCCGACGTCGAGCCCGGAATAGACCACGCCGTAGACACGGCCGGTCGCATTGCGCGGGGCCGCGGCCCGTACCAGAAGGTCGCGCGACGGACCTGCGATGCCCGCGCCGAGACCCATCACGATGATCGCCGCGGCGATCACCGGCAGCGTCAGCGCGCCGATGCCGATCAGGATCGCCATCGCGGCCATCAGCAGGAAAGCGCCCGCGATGATGCGCTCATGGTGCCGGGTTCGTGCGGCGAGAAAGCCGCCGCCCACCATCCCTGCCGCATACGACAGCATGAACAGGGTGATGCTGATGGACGTGAGCGACAGCGGCGCATCGTAGAGATCGTACAGCGCGGCCGGCATGAAGGTCTGGATGCCGCCGAGCGCCATGGACGTGATGAAGAAAAAGGCGAAACACATCCATACGGCGGGAATGCGCAGGAACTCGAGGCTCGAGGCCGCATGCTTCGCTGCCGGATGGCCCGCACGCGGCGATTCTTCGGAGCCGAGCACGCCGCGATTGACCACGAGCAACGTCAGCACGCCGAACGCGAGGACTGCGGCACCGACCAGCGCGCCGCGCCAGCCGATCGTCACGGCGAGTCCGCCAAGGAAGACAGGTGCCGCGGCCCAACCCAGCGTGCCCGCGATGCCGTGCACGCTGAAGGCGTGCGCCAGCCGCGACGAACTGACGCGCCGGTTGAGGAGGGTGAAGTCGGCCGGATGGAACACGCAGTTGCCCAGGCCTGCGATGGCAGCACCCAGCATCAGCATCGGATAGTTCTGGGCCACGGCCAACGCGAGAGCAGAAAGGCCGAGCAGTGCGACGCCGGCAAGCAGCACGGGCAGGGCGCCGACGCGGTCCACCACGAAGCCCGCGGTGGCCTGGCCCACGCCGGAGATCACGAAGAAGACCGAAACGAGCAGGCCCAACTCGGCGTAGCTCAAGCCGAAATGGATCTTGAGCCACGGAAACAGCGGCGCCACGATCAGGTGGAAGAAATGCGAAGTGCCGTGGGCAAGACCAACGAGCCCGATGACGTGGGCGTCGCGGCGGAAGGACTGATCGAGAGCGGCTGCAGTTGCAGACATCGAGGCCTGAGGGGAACGACAAGATGAGGAGTATAGCCTCGAGCCTGCGATAATCCGTCCTGCGAAGCTGGCTGGGCAGTCGCTGTTCACCGCAAGGTGGGCAGAGGAAAGTCCGGGCACCGCAGGGCAGGATGCCGGCTAACGGCCGGGCGCCGCGAGGCGACGGAAAGTGCAACAGAAAGATACCGCCGATGGCCCGCGAGGGCACAGGCAAGGGTGAAATGGTGCGGTAAGAGCGCACCACTCCAGCGGTAACGTATGGAGTCGGTAAACCCCATCCGGTGCAAGACCAAATAGGGGAGCGTTGGCGTGGCCCGCGTCGCTCCCGGGTAGGTTGCTAGAGGCGGCGGGTAACCGCAGTCCCAGAGGAATGACTGTCGCGGCGCGCGAGCGCCGACAGAACCCGGCTTACAGGCCGGCTTCGCACACTGATCCCTGATTTTCGCGCCAGCCCACTCATGCCTGTAGTGCATGAATGCCGGCGACTCTGCCCCATCGCGCCTGTCGGCGGGCAGCGACAGGCCTTTTCTCATTAATTACATGAGAAATACCAGATAACCACATGAATCATAGTGGGTTAAGACCTTACTTCCATCGAATTTGAGGACTTTCCCATAAGTCATTGTCCTGCTTGAGAAATCCCTAAAGTTATCCTTGACCCTGTCGAAACTATGCAATAGAGTGGGAAAAAGTTGGATAAAGTGGGTTTCTTTGTAGAATCAGTGCCAAGGCGGATGTCGAACGCATGTTCCAGGGAGCGGCACAGCTCAGTCTCGATGCGAAAGGCCGGTTGGTGGTTCCAACCCGGCAGCGGGACCGCTTGCTCTCTGAATCCCAGAGTAAGTTAGTACTAACAGCTCACCCTCATCGATGCCTGCTGCTGTATCCCGCACCGGCGTGGGAACCGATCCGTGCGCGGATCATGGGTTTCTCGAGCTTCGATCCTCAGACCAGCCTCTGGAAACGGCTGCTGGTCGGTTTCGCCGAAGAACTCGAGCTGGACGCGAGCGGCCGTGTGCTGGTTTCGCCCGAACTGCGCAAATTCGCCGGCATCGATCGTCAGGTGATGATGGTCGGCCAGGGTTCGCACTTCGAAGTCTGGAGTACCGAGGCGTGGGAAGCGCAGCTCGCCACTCTCGGACAATCCGACACGCTGCCACCGGGGATGGAGAATTTCGCCCTGTGATCGCCACGGCGTCCGCGGGCGTCGCGGCCATTCACGCTCCGGTGCTGGCAGCCGAGGCGCTGGCGGCACTGGCCGTGCGCCCGGACGGCATCTACGTGGACGCGACCTTCGGTCGCGGCGGCCACAGCCGGATGATTCTCGCGGCACTGGGCCCGCAGGGTCGCCTGCAGGCGATCGATCGCGATCCGGAAGCGGTGGCCGCGGCGCGTGCCATCGACGATCGACGTTTCTCGTGCGCGCACGCCAATTTCGGCGCGATCGCGCGGGTGCTGGACGAGGCGGGCATCACGCAGGTGGATGGCGTGCTGCTCGATCTCGGCGTGTCGTCGCCGCAGCTCGACGATCCCGCGCGGGGTTTCAGCTTCCGCCGGGACGGGCCGCTCGACATGCGCATGGATCCGACGCGCGGCGAAAGCGCGGCGGCTTGGCTCGCGCGGGCGCAACAACAGGAGATCGGGGAGGTTATCCGCACCCATGGCGAAGAACGGTTTGCTGAGCAGATTGCAAGAGCGATTGTTGCGGCTCGGGCCCGACAGCCTCTCGGCACAACACGGCAACTTGCCACGCTCGTGGCAGAAGCCGTCCGTACGCGCGAGCCAGGCCAGGACCCGGCGACGCGTACCTTTCAAGCTCTACGGATTCACGTCAATCAGGAGCTTGAGGAACTGGCGTTAGCGCTGCCGGCGTCCATGGACCGGCTGGCGGCGGGAGGGCGTCTGACCGTGATCAGCTTTCATTCTCTGGAGGACAGGATCGTGAAGCGCGCCATGCGCGAAGCCGCTTCGCCGCCCCCGCTGCCGCCGCGGCTGCCGATCCGTGCCGCCGATATTCCGGCACCGAAATTCCGTCTGGTCGGCAAGGCCCAGCGCGCTTCGAGCGCCGAGATCGCAGCGAACCCGCGCGCGCGCAGCGCGGTGATGCGCACCCTGGAGCGCATCGCGGCATGATCGCCCGCCTCAACCTGCTGTTGATCGGCATTGCCGTGCTCTGTGCGCTGGGTGTGGTCACGTCCCAGCACGAGGCGCGCAAGTCATTCGTCGAACTGCAGAAGGAGCAGGACGTCGCGAAGCAGCTCGACGTGGAGTGGGGCCAACTGCAGCTCGAGCAGAGCACCTGGGCCATGCATTCGCGCATCGAAAAGGTGGCTGGCGATTCGCTCAAGATGCGCGTGCCGCCGCAGTCGCGCATCCGCATCGTCTCGCCGGGTACGCCCGTGGTGACGCAATGAACCCGGCGGCCCACCCGCAGCTCTCGCTGCGTCTGCCCGCCTGGCGCACGCGATTCGTGTTCGCGCTCTTCGTTGGCGCGTTCGCGGTGCTGCTGGTGCGCGCGCTCTACCTGCAGGGGCCGCAGCGCGACTTCCTGCAACGCGAAGGCGCATCGCGGTACGCCTCGCGACCACTGGTGCTTTCGGCCCATCGCGGCATGATCACCGACCGCCACGGTGAACCGGTTGCCATCTCGACGCCCGTGGAATCGGTTTGGACGAGCCCCGGTGATGCTGACCTCACGGCCTATCAGAGGGAGCAGCTCGCCAAGCTGCTCGGCATGGAGCCGGGCGAGATCAAGGCGCGGTTCGCCAATCGCGAGCGTGATTTCGTCTACCTGAAGCGGCAGTTGCCGCCGGAGCAGGCGGCCAAGGTGGTCAAGCTCGATCTGCCCGGCGTCTTCCTGCAACGCGAGTATCGCCGCTATTACCCGGCGGGCGAGACGCTCTCGCACGTGGTCGGCTTCACCGACGTCGACGACAAGGGACAGGAAGGTCTCGAACTCGCCTATCAGGATTGGCTCGCCGGCCGCCCCGGCAGCCGCCGTGTGATTCGCGACCGGCTCGGCCGCGTCGTGGAGGACGTGGCGAGCATCCGCGCGCCGCAAGAGGGCCGCGATCTCGCACTGTCGATCGACTTGAAGCTGCAGTACCTCGCCTATCGCGAACTGAAGGCGGCGGTGAACCTGCACCAGGCGAAGGCCGGTGGCATCGTGGTGCTCGACGTGAAGACCGGTGAGGTGCTGGCGCTTGCCAACGCACCCACCTACAACCCCAACAACCGAACGCGCTACAACGCAGTGCGTGCGCGCAACCGCGCCGTCACCGACCTGTTCGAACCGGGTTCGACGTTGAAGCCATTCACGGTGGCGGCGGCGCTGGAGGCGGGTGTGTTTCGCCCGGATTCCTTCGTGCAGACCGCCGGCGGATCGCTGACACTCGGACCAGCGACCATCCGCGACGCCCACGCCTCGGCAGTGAACCTCACGGTGGCGCAGGTCATCCAGAAGTCGTCGAACGTCGGTACTGCGAAGATGGCGCTGGCGTTGCCATCGCAGCGCCTCTGGGAGATGTTTTCGTCGGTCGGTTTCGGTGCGGTCCCGCGCTCAGGCTTCCCCGGCGAGGTGGGTGGCCGCCTGCGCGATTACCGCTCCTGGCGCCCGATCGAGCAGGCGACCATGAGCTACGGCCACGGCATTTCCGTGAGCCTGATGCAACTCGCCCGCGCGTACACCATCTTCTGCAACGACGGAGAATTGCTGCCGGTCACGCTGGTGCGCCGCGACGAACCGGTGGCCGGCATGCGCGTCATCTCCGCCGAGACGGCCACGATCCTGCGCCGCATGATGCAGCTCGTCACCGAACCGGGCGGCACGGCGCCGCGCGCCCAGGTCATGGGCTATCACGTGGCCGGGAAGACCGGTACCGCGCACAAGCTCGTGAATGGTCAATACGCCCCCGACCGCTACGCCTCGTCGTTCATCGGGTTCGCGCCGGCCTCCGATCCTCGTCTGCTGATCGCCGTGTTGATCGACGAGCCGAGTGCCGGTCAGTACTACGGTGGCACCGTCGCGGCCCCGGTGTTCTCGGCCGTGATGTCCGGCGCGTTGCGCATGCTCGCCGTGCCGCCGGACGCACCGGTGATCCTCAAGGGACCGATCGACGAAGTCCCCGAAGTGGCGGAGGAAGTGTGACGGGCCGCCGCGAGTTCGATCCATCCTTGCTGGCGCGCCTCGGTGTCCCGGTGCGCAACCTCGCGACCGACAGTCGCGCCGTGCAACCGGGCGATGTCTTTCTCGCATATCCCGGAGGCCGCTTCGACGGCCGCCGCTTCATCGCGCAATCGATCGAACGCGGTGCGGCTGCGGTGTTGTGGGAAGCGGACGATTTCGCCTGGCGTACCGAATGGCGTGTGCCGCACCTGGCAGTGAACGGCCTGCGCGATCAGGCAGGCGCGATCGCCGCGCATGTCTACCGCAATCCGTCGCATGAGCTCTGGATGGCCGGTGTCACCGGTACCAACGGCAAGACCTCCTGCAGCCAGTGGATCGCGCAGTCCTTGCAGCGCTGCGGGCGCCGGACGGCCGTGATCGGCACGCTCGGCAACGGTTTTCCGGAAGCGCTCGACCTCGCGACGCACACCACACCCGATGCCGTGAGCCTGCAGCGCCAGTTGCGTCACTACCGCGACGCTGGCGCGCGGGCCGTCGCCATGGAAGTGTCTTCGCACGGGCTCGACCAGGGTCGGGTCAGCGCCACCCGATTCGACACCGCGCTCTTCACCAATCTCACGCGCGACCATCTCGATTACCACGGCGACATGGAAAGCTATGGCGCTGCGAAGGCGAAGCTGTTCCGCTGGCCGGGCCTCGCCAACGCCGTCATCAATCTCGACGACAGCTTCGGACGCGAACTGGCGCTCGGGTTGCGCGGCGCATCGACCCGCGTGCTCGGCTACGGCATCGGTCAGGGCGAAATCGCCGGTCATCGTATCGACCTGTCGACGCGCGGGCTGCGCCTCGAGATCCGCACGCCGTGGGGCGAAACGGAACTCGCGAGCCCGTTGATCGGTGGATTCAACGTGAGCAACCTGCTGGGCACGCTCGGCGTGCTGCTCACGGCGGATCTCAAGCTGGAGGATGCCGTCGCGGCGTTGGCGCAGGTGGAACCGGTCGCCGGCCGCCTCGAGATGATTCGAGCCGCGGGGTGTCCCCTGGTGGTCGTGGACTATGCCCACACGCCGGATGCGCTCGAGAAGGTGCTCGAGACGCTGCGCGAGATCGTCGGCCACGACGGCGGTGCGCGCCTCACCTGCGTGTTCGGTTGCGGCGGCGATCGCGACCCGGGCAAGCGTCCGCTGATGGGCGAAGTGGCGACACGGCTGGCCGACCTCGCCATCGTCACCAGCGACAATCCGCGGTCGGAAGACCCCCGGAACATCGTCGATCAGGTGGTTGCCGGCGCGCACGCCAACCACGAGATCGAGGTGGATCGCGGCGCGGCGATCGCGCGCGCCATCGCTTCGGCACGCGAAGGCGATGTGGTCCTGATTGCCGGCAAGGGTCATGAAACCTATCAGGAGATCGCCGGTGTGCGGCTGCCGTTCAGCGACGCCGAAGTGGCGCGCGCCGTGCTGGGCCTGACGTCGGACCGGAAGGATCGCGATGTTCACACTCGCTGAGGCGACGGCCGTGTCGGGTGTCGCCCACCGCGGGCCGGACAGCGCAGTGACCAGCGTCACCACCGACAGTCGCGCAATCGTGCGCGGCGATCTTTTCGTCGCGCTCAGCGGGGAGCGATTCGACGGTCACGATTTCGTCGACCAGGCATTCGCCTCCGGGGCAGCAGCTGCCGTGGTGAGCGACGCGTCCAAGGTACGGACCGCGAACGCCCCGCTCCTCGTCGTGGCGGACACCCGGCTTGCCCTCGGTGCGCTGGCCGAATGGTGGCGCGGGCGCTTCGCCATTCCGATCGCGGGCGTGACCGGCAGCAACGGCAAGACCACCGTCAAGGAAATGCTGGCCGCAATCCTGCGCGCCGAAGCCGGCGACGAGGCCGTGCTCGCGACCACCGGCAATCTCAACAACGACATCGGTGTGCCGCTCATGCTGCTGCGGCTGCGCCCCGCCCATCGCTATGCGGTGATCGAGATGGGCATGAACCACCTCGGCGAGATTTCCTATCTCACCCGTCTCACGCATCCGTCGGTCGCGGCGATCAACAATGCCGGTTCGGCGCATATCGGTGAGCTCGGTTCGCGCGACAACATCGCGCGCGCCAAGGGCGAGATCTTCGAGGGCCTGCCGGTCGAGGGCATCAAGGTGATCAACGCCGACGATCACTACAGCGCATTCTGGCGCGGACTCGCACCTGGACATCGAACCATCGATTTCGCGCTCGACGGCAAGGCAGCCGTCACCGGAACCTACGAACTCACGGCCGAGGGCAGTCTCGTCACCATCGACACGCCGGTCGGAGCGGCGGTCGCGCGCATCCGCGTACCCGGGGTCCACAACGTCCGCAACGCGCTCTGCGCGGCGGCGACGGCCCACGCACTCGGAATCGCACCCGTCACCATCGCTGCCGGCCTGTCTGCCTATCGCGGCACTGGCGGCAGGCTGCAGCGCAGCGTCGGCGTGAACGGTGCGGCGGTCGTCGACGATACCTACAACGCGAACCCGGATTCGATGCAGGCGGCCATCGTCTGGCTTGCGAGTCTGCCGGGCAAGCGCATCTTCGTGATGGGTGACATGGGTGAGCTGGGCGACGAGGCGGCCGCCCGTCATGCGGAGATCGGCGAGAGTGCGCGTGAGCATGGCATCGACGCGCTGTTCGCCCTGGGCGCGGCGAGCGCCGCGGCGGTGCGGGCGTTCGGCAAGGGTGCGCACCATTTCAGCGACCTCGATCCGCTGGTCGCAGCCGTGAGCCAGGCGAGCAACGCCACCACCACGGTTCTGGTGAAGGGGTCGCGCTTCATGCGCATGGAACGGGTCGTGGCGCGGCTCGCGCCGAATGCCGTCATGGCGGGAGATCACTGATGCTGCACGCTCTCGCCCAATGGCTTGCCCAGGACATCCGCGCGTTCAACGTGTTCGGCTACATCACGTTGCGGGCGGTGCTCGCGACCATGACGGCGCTCGCCATCTCCTTCGTCGTCGGACCGACGATGATCCGCAAGCTCACCGCCTACAAGATCGGTCAGGCGGTGCGCGACGACGGACCGCAGACCCACCTCACCAAGGCCGGCACCCCCACCATGGGCGGGGCGCTGATCCTCGTGGCCATGGGTGTGGCGACGCTGCTGTGGGCCGACCTCACCAACCGCTTCGTCTGGGTGGTACTGATCGTCACTTTCGGTTTCGGTGCGATCGGCTGGGTCGACGACTATCGCAAGGTCGTGTACCGCAACGCGAAGGGCCTGCCGGCACGCTACAAGTATTTCTGGCAATCGGTGATCGGCATGGCGGCCGCGCTGTTCCTTGCCTTCTCTGCGACGCTGCCCACCGAGACTCAGTTGATCGTCCCGTTCTTCAAGCACGTCGCTTATCCGCTCGGGATCATCGGTTTCATCATCCTCACCTACTTCGTGATCGTCGGCACGTCCAACGCGGTCAACCTGACCGATGGTCTCGATGGCCTCGCGATCATGCCCACCGTGATGGTGGGCAGTGCGCTCGGCATCTTCGCCTATGTCGCCGGCAACACGGTGTTCGCGAAGTACCTCGGTTTTCCGTACATCCCGGGTGCCGGCGAACTGACTGTCCTGTGTGCGGCCATGGCCGGCGCCGGGCTCGCGTTCCTGTGGTTCAACGCCTATCCCGCCGAAGTCTTCATGGGTGACGTGGGAGCGCTGGCACTCGGCGCCGCGCTCGGCACCATCGCGGTCATCGTCCGGCAGGAGATCGTCCTGTTCATCATGGGTGGTGTGTTCGTCGTGGAGACGCTGTCGGTGATGCTGCAGGTGGCTTCATTCAAGCTGACGGGCAAACGCATCTTCCGCATGGCCCCATTGCATCACCACTACGAATTGAAGGGCTGGAAGGAGAACCAGGTCGTCGTGCGGTTCTGGATCATCACGATGATGCTGGTCCTGTTCGGGCTTTCCACACTGAAACTGCGATGAGCGAAGAGACGAGCACGACGAGGCAGGTTCGGGCGAGGCTAACCGGCGTTCCACGCCGGTTAAGCGCGCTTGCGCGCGGCCGAGACCAGAACCTGCCAGTGCGGTTCTGGATCATCACGATGATGCTGGTCCTGTTCGGGCTTTCGACGCTGAAACTGCGATGAACGTCTCTGGCAAACGCGTCCTCGTGCTCGGCCTCGGACTCACCGGGGCGTCGATGATCCGCTGGCTCACGGCCCACGGGGCGATCGTGCGCGCGGCTGACTCCCGTGCCGAACCGCCCGGCCTCGATGCGGTGCGGCGTGAGTTCCCGCAACTTGCCGTAGATCTCGGTCCGTTCCGCGGCGCGAGCTTCCACCAAGTCGATCTCGTTGCCGCGAGCCCGGGCGTACCACTCGCCGAGCCGCAGATTCAAGCAGCCATCGCCCGTCGAATCGAGGTCGTCGGCGACATCGAGCTCTTCGCCCGCGCCCTCGCCTCGAACGCGCGGCAGCAGTCATTGCCGCGGCCGAAGGTGCTCGCGATCACCGGCTCCAACGGCAAGAGCACCGTCACGGAAATGACCGGTGCCTTGTGCCGCGGGGCGGGTCTCGAGACTCTCGTCGCCGGCAACATCGGCCTGCCCGTTCTCGATGCGCTTGCACAGATCGAGTCGGGCCAACGGGCCTGGCCCCAGGCGATCGTGCTCGAGCTGTCGAGCTTCCAGCTCGAAACCACCACGAGCCTGCGACCCGATGCGGCGGTGGTGCTCAACCTGTCCGAGGATCATCTCGATCGCTATCGCGGCATGGACGACTACGCCGCGGCGAAAGCACGGATCTTCATCGGGACCGAAGTGCAGGTGGTCAATCGCGACGATCCGCGCACGGTCGGCATGGCTCGGGCCGACGCTCCGGTCTGGTCGTTCGGACTCGGCGCACCGAGTGGCGATCGGGAGTGGGGCCTGCTGCGCAATGGTGCCGATCACCTGGCGCAAGGCGCGCAGCGCATCCTGCCGGTCGCCAAACTGCGGATAGCCGGGTTGCACAACGCCGCCAACGCCCTTGCGGCGCTGGCACTCGCACGGGCCATCGGTCTCGAGTACGCCGCGCTGGCACCGGTGCTCGAGAAATTCGAAGGCCTGCCGCATCGCGTGCAACTGGTGGCCGAGATCGCCGGCCGTCGCTTCTACGATGATTCGAAGGGTACCAATGTCGGCGCGACGGTGGCGGCACTGAACGGCATGGCCGAGCTCGTCGTGCTGATCGCCGGCGGCGACGGCAAGGGGCAGGACTTCGCTCCGCTCGCACCGGCGGTGGCCGGGCACGCGCGGGCGGTGGTGCTGATCGGCCGTGACGGCGAGGCCATCGCGGGCGCTCTGGCCGCAACCGGCGTTCCGCTGCATCGAGCGGCCGACATGGACGAGGCCGTGGACAGCGCCTTTCGAGTATCCGAACCGGGTGACGCGGTGATGCTGTCGCCCGCGTGCGCGAGCTTCGACATGTTCCGCAACTACGAGCACCGGGCCGACGTCTTTCGCGCCGCAGTGCAACGACTCGGGGAGGCTGCGTGCTCTACGCCGCGCTGAAACGACCCTCGCGCCTGCCGCTGTACGACGAGTCGCTCGTCTGGTCGACCGTGTTGCTGCTCGCGATCGGCCTGGTGATGGTGTACTCCGCCTCCATCGCCATGGCGGAAGGCAGCCGTCTTAGCAGTTTCCAGCCGCAGTACTTCCTGGTGCGTCACGCCGGATTCCTGGTGGTGAGCCTGGTTGCCGCGCTGGTCGCGTTCCAGTTTCCGATGCGACTGTGGCAGCAGGCGGCCCCCTATCTGTTCACGTTCGGCGCCTTCCTGCTGATCGTGGTGCTGATTCCCGGCATCGGGCGCGAAGTGAACGGCAGCCAGCGCTGGTTGCGCTTCTTCGGCATCGGCTTCCAGCCTTCCGAACTGGTGAAGCTGTTCGTCGTGCTCTATGCCGCCGACTACACGGTGCGCAAGGCCGCTCACATGGGCAGCTTCCGCAAGGGGTTCATGCCGCTGTTCGGCGTGATGCTGTTCGTCGGGGCCCTGCTGCTGATGGAACCGGATTTCGGTGCGTTCGCCGTGATCACGGTGATCGCGATGGGCATCCTGTTCTTGGGTGGCATGAACTGGCGCCTGTTCGCCGCACTCATCGTGCTGCTCGTGGTCGGCTTCGTGGTTCTCATCTGGACCTCGCCCTACCGGCTGCAACGCGTGGCCGGTTTTCTCGACCCGTGGTCCGATCCCTACGGCAAGGGCTACCAGCTGTCGCACGCGCTCATCGCGTTCGGCCGTGGCGAATGGTTCGGCGTGGGGCTCGGCGCCAGCGTCGAGAAGCTCTTCTATCTGCCCGAAGCGCACACCGATTTCCTGCTGGCGGTGATCGCCGAAGAACTCGGCTTCACCGGCGTCATCGTCGTGCTCGGATTGTTCGCGTGGCTGGTGCTGCGCGCGTTCTCCATCGGCAGCCAGGCCGCCAGACTCGAGCGCTACTACTCGGCCCTCGTGGCGCAGGGCATCGGGTTGTGGATCGGCACCCAGGCGCTCATCAACATGGGTGTCAACATGGGCGTGCTGCCCACCAAGGGGCTCACGCTGCCGCTGTTGTCGTTCGGGGGCAGCGGTATCGTCGCCAATCTCGCCGGGCTCGCGATTCTGCTTCGCGTGGATTGGGAGAATCGCGAGCTGATGCGGGGGCGGAGCGTATGAGCCGCACCATCCTCATCATGGCCGGCGGTACCGGAGGGCATGTGTTTCCGGCGCTTGCCGTCGCGGATCATCTGCGCGATCGAGGTTGGAAGGTCGTATGGCTCGGTTCGCGTGCCGGCATGGAAGCGGACCTGGTGCCGAAGCGCGGCTACCCGGTCGAGTTCATCCGCTTCGCCGGCTTGCGCGGCAAGGGTCTGGTGCGTGCGGCCCTGTTGCCGCTCAATCTGCTGATCGCGTTCTGGCAGTGCGCGCGCGTCATATTCCGCGTCCGCCCCGATGTGGTGCTGGGGATGGGCGGTTACATCTCGTTCCCCGGCGGCATGATGGCGGCCCTGTTCGGTCGACCGCTGCTGCTGCACGAACAGAATGCGATCGCCGGCCTCGCGAACAAGGTGCTGGCGGGTGTGGCCGATCGGCGCATGACCGGGTTCCCGGATACGCTGAAGCAGGCGGAGTGGACCGGCAACCCGATCCGCGCCGACATCGCCGCTCTCGCCGATCCGGCGCATCGATTCGCCGCGCGCGAAGGTCGCCTGCGGCTGCTGGTGGTTGGCGGCAGCCTCGGCGCCATGGTGCTGAACGACGTGGTGCCGAAGGCGCTCGCGAAGCTGGAGGCCGAACGCCGCCCCTCGGTACTGCACCAGTCGGGCGCGAAGCAGATCGATGCGCTCAGGGCGAACTATGCGGCCGCCGGCGTCGAAGGCGAGTGCGTGGCCTTCATCGACGACATGGCACGGGCGCTCGGGGAAGCGGATTTCGTGATCTGCCGCGCCGGGGCACTCACCGTGTCGGAAGTGTCGACGGTCGGCGTGGCCGCGGTGTTCGTGCCGTTGCCGCACGCCGTCGACGATCACCAGAGCGCCAACGCCCGCTTTCTCGCGGGGTCCGGCGCGGCCGTGCTGCTGCCGCAACCGGAGTTCACGCCGCAACGGCTGGCCGATCTCATTCGCGGTTTCACCCGCGACGCCCTGCTCGACATGGCGCAGAAAGCGCGCGCTCTCGCCAAGCCGGATGCGGCGCGCCGCGTGGCGGACGCCTGCGTGGAGCTGGCCCGATGAAGCACAAGGTGAAGCACGTGCACTTCGTCGGCATCGGCGGCTCGGGCATGAGCGGCATCGCCGAGGTGCTGCTCAACCTCGGCTATCAGGTGAGCGGGTCGGACCTGTCGGAGAACTCCGTCACGCAGCGCCTGGTGCGCCTGGGCGCCACCGTGAAAGTCGGCCACGAGGCGGCCAACATCAACGGCGCCGATGCCGTGGTCACGTCCACCGCGGTGAAAGCCGACAACGTCGAGGTGGCGACCGCACGGGCGAAGCGTATCCCGGTGGTCCCGCGTGCACTGATGCTGGCGGAATTGATGCGCCTGCGCCAGGGCATCGCCGTGGCGGGAACGCACGGCAAGACCACCACCACCAGCCTGGTCGCGAGCGTGCTCGCGGAGGCCGGTATGGATCCGACGTTCGTGATCGGCGGCCGGCTCGAAGCCGCGGGTTCGCACGCACAACTGGGCAGCGGCGAGTTCATCGTCGCCGAGGCGGATGAATCGGACGCCTCGTTCCTGTATCTGCAGCCGGTGCTGTCGGTCATCACGAACATCGATGCCGATCACATGGAAACGTACGGCCACGATTTCGCGCGCCTGCGGCAGGCGTTCGTGGACTTCGTGCAGCGCCTGCCCTTCTACGGCATGGCAGTGCTGTGCGTCGACGACGCCAACGTGCGCAGCATCATCCCGTTCATCACCAAGCCGGTCACGACCTACGGGTTGTCCGAGGACGCGCAGATCCGGGCTTCCGACATCGTCCACGAAGGCGGCCGCATGCGCTTTCGCGTGCACTGCGCCGCCAACGGCGGCGCCGCGCGCAGTTTCGACGTCACCCTCAACCTGCCGGGGGTGCACAACGTGCAGAACGCGTTGGCTGCGATCTCGGTCGGTATGGAGGTCGGCGCATCCGATGCGGCGATCGGGAAGGCGCTGGCCGAGTTCCGTGGCGTCGGCCGGCGGTTCCAGCGCTACGGCGAAGTGAAGCTCCCCGGCGGCAGCTTCACGCTGATCGACGATTACGGCCATCACCCGGCCGAAATGGCCGCAACGCTCGCTGCCGCGCGTGGCGCTTTTCCCGGCCGGCGGCTGGTGCTCGCGTTCCAGCCCCATCGCTACACGCGCACGCGCGACGTGTTCGAGGACTTCGTGAAGGTACTGTCTTCGGTGGATGCGTTGCTGCTGACCGAGGTGTATGCGGCCGGCGAAGCACCCATCGTCGCCGCCGACGGCCGCTCGCTCGCGCGCGCGATCCGCGTGCTCGGCAAGGTGGAGCCGATCTTCGTGGAGGACTGGAAGGAACTGCCCGCGGCGATTCTCGCGGCGGCACAGCCGGGCGACGTGGTGGTGACGATGGGTGCCGGGTCGATCGGGCAGGTGCCCGCGATGACCATGCACGAGGCGTCCGCGAGTTGATCGATGGACATGACCGAGGTTCTCAGGATTGCGGGGCACGGGTTGCGCGGCGAGTTTCGGCATGACGAACCCATGAGTCGCCACACGAGCTGGCGTGCCGGCGGCACGGCCGACCGGGCCTACATCCCGGCCGACCTCGACGATCTGCGCGTATTCCTGTCGACGATTCCGAAGGACGAGCCGGTGCACCTGGTGGGGCTCGGCAGCAATCTGCTGGTGCGCGATGGCGGCGTGCGCGGCACGGTGGTGTTCACCCACGGTGCGCTGAAGCGTCTCGAGATTACCGCCGCCGGCTTGATCTACGCCGAAGCAGGCATCGCGAGCCCGAAGGTGTCGCGGTTCGCGGCCACGCACGACTATGCCGGTGCCGAATTTCTCTCGGGCATTCCCGGAACCGTCGGTGGTGCGCTGGCAATGAATGCGGGCTGCTACGGAGCGGAGACGTGGGGTCGGGTAGCCAAGGTCTTGACCATCGATCGCACCGGCACGCTGATCGAGCGCGAACCCGGCGAGTATCTGATCGGGTACCGGCATTGCGAACTCGCACCCGAGGCCTCGGCGGCCGCCGCCCACCGCGAGGAGTGGTTCGCCGCGGCGTGGTTCCGCTTTCCCAAGGGCGATGGCCAGGCTGCACGCGTGAAGATCAAGGAGTTGCTGTCGCGCCGCATCGCTTCGCAACCGCTCAACCTGCCGAATGCCGGATCGGTGTTTCGCAATCCGCCCGGCGACCACGCGGCGCGCCTGATCGAGTCCTGTGAACTCAAGGGCTATCGCATCGGCGACGCGATGGTGTCGCCGAAGCACGCGAATTTCATCGTCAACGTGGGCCATGCCCGTGGATCGGAGATCGAGCAATTGATTCAGGAGGTGCGCGAGACCGTGCTGCGCGAGCGGGGGGTGGTGTTGGAGCCGGAGGTTCGGGTGATTGGAGAGCCGCTGTGAAGCGCTTCGGCAAGGTCGCAGTGCTCTTCGGCGGACGTTCCGCCGAACGCGAGATCTCGCTCATGTCCGGTACCGCAGTGCTGGCGGGCCTGCGCCGCGCCGGGGTGGACGCACACGCCTTCGATCCCGCGGAACGCGACATCTTCGAGGTGAAGCGCGACGGCTACGATCGCGTGTTCATCGCATTGCATGGACGCTATGGCGAGGACGGCACGGTGCAGGGCGCGCTCGAGCTGATGGGCATTCCCTATACCGGTAGCGGTGTGATGGCGTCGGCGCTCGCGATGGACAAGGTCCGCACCAAGCTCGTGTGGATCGCATGCGGTATCCCGACGCCGCGCTTCGAGGTGCTGCACGCGGGCAGCCGATGGAAGAAGGTCGCTGCGAGTCTCGGTCTGCCGCTCATCGTGAAGCCGGCACGGGAGGGTTCCACCATCGGTCTCACCAAGGTGACGAAGGCGTCTCAGCTGCCGCAGGCCTACGCGCTGGCGGTCAAGCACGATCCCATGGTGCTGGCAGAGGAGTTCGTTGCGGGCGAAGAATTGACTGCGAGCTTCGTCGGCGACCAGGCCTTGCCGCTCATCCGCATCGAAGCACCGCATGGCAACTACGACTACCAGAACAAGTATTTCAGCGACGAGACCAAGTACATCTGCCCGTGCGGCCTGCCGGCCGCGAAGGAGCGCGAGATCCGGGCGCTCGTGATGCGTTCGGTGGAAGCGCTCGGCTGCGAAGGCTGGGGACGTGCTGACCTGATCCGACGCAAGGACGGTTCGGTGTCCCTGCTCGAAATGAACACCTCCCCCGGCATGACGGGTCACAGCCTGGTTCCCATGGCGGCGAAGGCGGCGGGCATGGACTTCGACGCTCTGGTGGTGCGCATCCTGGAGCTCGCGCATGTGGGATAGGCCCGAGCTCCTGACAGCGGCGGCGAACCTGCTCTACGGGCTCGCGATCGTGGCACTCATGTACATGGTGCTGATCATCGCGATCCATCTGCCGATCTTTCCGGTGCGCGAAGTGAAGGTGCTGGGCGAGGTGTCGCACGTCACGCGCGACCAGATCGAAACCGTGGTGCGCAACGAACTCAAGGGCAACTTCTTCACCATCAATCTGGACGGCTCGCGTGGGGCGTTCGAGAAGCTGCCGTGGGTCCGGCGGGTCAACGTCCGCCGGCACTGGCCAGACCGCCTCGAAGTGGCGCTCGAAGAACACGTGGCACTCGCGCGCTGGGGCGACGAAGGGCTCGTGAATACCTTCGGCGAAGTGTTCGAGGCGGCAAGCGACGCACGCCTGCCGGTGTTCACCGGCCCGAAGGAGGCATCGCACGATCTCGCGGACAACTACACACGATTTCAGCAACTGCTGGCACCGGTGGGCAAGAAGGTGGCGGAAGTCAACCTGTCGGCCCGGCGAGCCTGGCGCGTGCGTCTGGCCGATGGCATGACGCTCGAACTCGGCCGGGAACAGGTGGTGGCGAGGCTCGAGAAGTTCGCAGGCGCGTACGCAACGAGTGTCGCGTTGATGCGTGAACCGCCTGCAGTGGTGGATCTGCGCTATCCGAACGGTTTCGCGGTGCGGGTGCGAGACCTCAAATGGACCGGCAACACGAAAGCCTGACTTAGGAGAAAGAGGCGATGGACCTCGCAGAACACAAGCGCATGACGATGATGAGCAAGGGCAAGGACGCGAAGAATCTGATCGTCGGGCTCGACATCGGGACTTCGAAGATCGTCGCCATCGTCGCCGAAGCGACTGCCGACGGAATGTTCCAGGTGATCGGCACCGGGAACGCGCCCTCGCGCGGTTTGAAGAAGGGTGTCGTCGTCAACATCGAGTCGACCGTGAACGCCATCCAGCGCGCGCTCGAAGAGGCCGAGCTCATGGCCGACTGCAAGATTCGCGACGTCTACACCGGCATCGCCGGCAGCCACATCAAGAGCTTCAACTCGCACGGCATGGTGGCGATCAAGGATCGTGAGGTGGCGCAGCTCGACGTCGATCGGGTCATCGAGACCGCGAAGGCGGTCAACATTCCGACCGACCAGCAGATCCTGCACGTGCTCAACCAGGAGTTCGTGATCGACGGTCAGGAGGACGTGCGCGAACCCATGGGCATGAGCGGCGTGCGGCTCGAGGTGAAGGTGCACATCGTGACCGGTGCGGTGTCGGCGGCACAGAACATCCTGAAGTGCGTGCGGCGTTGCGGCCTCGAAGTGCGTGATCTCATCCTGCAGCCGCTGGCCTCCGCCATGGCGACGCTGTCCGAGGACGAGAAGGACCTCGGTGTCGCACTCGTGGACATCGGCGGTGGTACGGCGGACATCGCGGTGTTCACGCAAGGCGCGATCCGGCACACCGCGGTGATTCCCATCGCCGGTGATCAGATCACCAACGACATCGCGATGGCGCTGCGCACGCCGACCAAGGACGCCGAAGAGATCAAGCGCAAGTACGGCTGCGCGCTGCGCCAGCTCGCCAACCCGGCGGAGATGGTGGAGGTGCCCGGTGTGGGCGATCGGCACACGAGGCAGCTCTCGCGCCAGACGCTCGCCGAGGTGATCGAGCCGCGCGTCGAGGAACTCTATTCATTGGTGCAGGCAGAGCTGCGTCGCAGCGGCTATGAAGACCTGCTGTCCTCGGGCGTGGTCATCACCGGCGGCAGTGCGGCAATGCAAGGCATGGTGGAACTCGGCGAAGAGGTGTTCCACATGCCGGTGCGTCTCGGACTTCCCACTTACGCAGGGCCACTGTCGGAAGTGATCCGCAGCCCCCGCTTCTCCACCGGCGTGGGTCTGCTGATGGCGGCACACGACCAGCACCGCCGGCGCGAACTCACCAAGTTGAACTCCGGCAGTTTTCAGCAGGTGTTCCAGCGGATGAAGGAATGGTTCCAGATGAATTTCTGAGTTGGATGAACGACGGGTAGATCAGGGTACGAGGTAGTTCGGATTTTCTTTCCAGGCCAGAGGAGACAACACAATGTTCGAAATCATGGATACGCAACCCCAGGAAGCGGTGATCAAGGTGGTGGGTGTGGGCGGCTGCGGCGGCAACGCCGTGGACCACATGCTCGAGCGCGGCGTCGAAGGCGTCGAGTTCATCTGCATGAACACCGATGCGCAGGCGTTGAAGCGCAACCGCGCGCAGCACCTGCTGCAGCTCGGGACCGGGGTGACCAAGGGCCTGGGGGCCGGTGCCAACCCCGACGTGGGTCGGCAGTCGGCGATGGAGGATCGCGAGCGCATCATCGAGTTGATCGAGGGTGCCGACATGCTGTTCCTCACCGCGGGCATGGGCGGCGGCACCGGCACCGGGGCGGCCCCGATCGTCGCGGAAGTGGCGCGCGAACTGGGCATCCTCACCGTGGCGGTGGTCACCAAGCCGTTCGCCTTCGAAGGCAAGCGTCTCAAGATCGCGCAGAACGGGCTCGAGGAACTGTCGCGCCACGTCGACTCGCTGATCGTGATTCCGAACGACAAGCTGATGGCGGTGCTGGGCGAGGACATCTCGATGCTCGACGCCTTCAAGGCGGCCAACGGCGTGCTGCACGGCGCGGTCGCCGGCATCGCCGAAGTCATCAAGTGCCCCGGCCTCGTGAACGTCGACTTCGCGGACGTGCGCACGGTCATGTCGGAGATGGGCATGGCGATGATGGGCTCGTCCCTCGCATCGGGTCCGCATCGGGCGACGGAGGCGGCGGAGCAGGCCGTGGCGAGCCCGCTGCTCGAGGACGTCAACCTCGCGGGCGCCCGTGGCGTGCTGGTGAACATCACCGCATCCATGAGCCTCAAGATGAAGGAAGTGCACGAGGTCATGAACACCATCAAGGGGTTCACGGCCGACGACGCGACGGTCATCGTCGGCACCGTCATCGACGAGGCGCTGGGCGACAACCTGCGCGTCACCATGGTCGCGACCGGTCTCGGCAGCCCGGTCAACCGGCAGCAGCAGAAGCCGTTGCAGGTGGTGAAGACGGGCACCGATCCGTCGCCGCTCGTGATGCCGACGCTGGAGCCCGACTATGCGGCTCTCGACGCTCCGGCGGTGATTCGCCGGCGCAATCGCGACGCCACCATCGAGGCCATGAAGCAGTCGGGCGTGGAAATGCTCGACATCCCGGCCTTTCTGCGCAAGCAGGCCGACTAAGGTGACGCTCCCCCCGACGGGTCTTGCGGCCTTTCCCCCCAAGGGGCCCGGCGAGGGCTTGTGACTGGAAACTGACGAAGAATGAGAGTCCACCGGCGCAACCGTCGTCATGCTGCGACACGTAAATGTTGCGCCGCTCTGGCCGTTGATATTGTTGGCGTGGTAAGCTTTTCAAGGACTTGCTGCGCTGCATAATCCACCCGCCCCGGCAGCCCGAGCTTCGATGATCAAACAACGCACCCTGAAGAATGTCGTGCGCGCCACCGGCGTCGGCCTGCATACCGGCGAGAAGGTGGCCCTCACGCTGCGACCGGCGCCGCCCGACACCGGCGTCATCTTCCGTCGCGTCGACGTGCAGGGCGCGGCGGACATTCCTGCTTCGCCCTACGCGGTCGGCGATACGCGTTTGTCATCGTGCCTCGAGAAGGATGGGGTGCGAGTGTCGACCGTGGAGCACCTCATGTCGGCGCTCGCCGGGCTTGGCATCGACAACGTGTATGTCGATCTCACGGCGGCGGAAGTGCCGATCATGGACGGCAGCGCCGGACCCTTCGTGTTTCTGCTGCAATCGGCCGGGATCGAAGAGCAGAACGCAGCCAAGAAATTCATCCGCGTCCTGAAGTCGATCGAAGCGCGCCACGGCGACAAGTGGGCGAAGCTCGAGCCGTACAACGGGTTCCGCCTGGATTTTTCCATCGACTTCAAGCATCCGGCCTTCGACGACTCCGGCAATCACGTCACGGTGGACTTTGCCGAGACGTCCTACGTGCGTGAGATCAGCCGCGCCCGCACCTTCGGTTTTATGCACGAGGTCGAGAGCATGCGGGCCCAGGGCCTGGCGCTCGGCGGCAGCCTGGAGAACGCGATCGTCATGGACGAATACCGCGTGCTGAACAGCGACGGCCTGCGCTACGAGGACGAGTTCGTGAAGCACAAGGTTCTGGACGCCGTCGGCGACCTGTACCTCCTCGGGCACCCGTTGATCGGCGGGTTCCGCGCCTTCAAGTCGGGCCACGCGCTCAACAACGCGGTGCTGCGGCGCCTGCTCGAGGACGCGACGGCCTGGGAGTACGCGACTTTCGCCGAGGACGACGCGGCGGCCCCGGCGTTCCTGAAGCTTCAGTTCCAGACTGCCTGACTGACAGCCGGCCGTCTTTCGGCGCCCGCGCCGGGAGGAGATATCGAGCGTGATCGTCCTTCGGATCGTCGGGTTTCTGGTGCTCCTGACGGTCGGTGCCTCGATCGTCACGGCCTTCGTCACCGGCGACCGGCGCTGGCTGAGGTTCGCCTGGCAGGTGACAAAATTTGCCGCTGTGCTCGCCGGGGTAGCCATGGCGCTCTTCGTTCTGGAGCGCCTGATCCTGGTTATTTGAGGTAGGCTTTCTGCCGCGCCGCCAGGCGCTCCAGGGCCGTTTTGAGCGGGGAGTCTTGCAGCGACCCGCTCAATGCCTCAAAGTGGTGCACTCCGCCTGCCGGCACCCGAGCGCGCTTTGCCTGCGCGCCAGCGCCCGGAGAGGGCTGCCCGGCCGGTCGGACGGTCACAGTAAGTTTCGTAACATCCGGATTTGTAGTTCTAATCTTGTCCAGGATGGTCGGCGCCAACTGTTTCAACTTCGCCGCTGCCGCGCCGTTATCTGCCCGGACGAGCAATTCCCCGTCCTTCAGGTTGGCCACTTCGCTCAACCGGGCCAAGGGTTCGGGAACACAATTCGCATACAGTCGCTGTAGGGCAAGCAGTCGGTTGGCACGGCGGATGACGTCTTCGGGCGCTGCCTGCCGGGAGAGCCAGTCGCCGATCGATTTCGCTGCCATGGTCAAAGAGTGTGCTTCGGGAGGGTTTCGAGCGTGGACATTATTCTGGTTTCCGGACGGCTGAAGAAGGCTCGCAGCTATACGGTCACGCGCCCGCAGCTCGCTTTCCTGGGCATGCTGGGGTTGCTCGCGGTCGTGTCGCTCGCCGTGCTCCTCAACTACCTGTCGCTCAGGTACGCGGTGGCGACCAACAGCCCGCTGCTGCACGCCTTCATGGCGGATGCGCAGGCACAGGAAAGCCGCAAGGCTCAGTCCTATCTGCGCGAAAGTCTCAACACGATGGCCTCGAAGCTGGGCGAGATGCAGGCCCAGATCTTCAAGCTCAACACCATGGGTGAGCGCGTTTCCAAGCTCGCGGGCTTGAAGCCGCAGGATTTCACGTTCGACGCGGGTGCCAAGGGCGGTGCGCTGGTCACGACGGCGCCGATCGAAGTTTCGGTGGAAGAGCTGAAGAGCCGCATCGACCTGCTGGCCAAGCAGGTGGACGACGGGTCCGACAAGCTCGGCGTGCTCGAGTCGGTCATGACCGAAGCGCATGCCCGCAAGCAGTTCCAGCCCACCGCGATGCCGACGGGGTCGGGACTCTACAGTTCCAACTTCGGCTGGCGCATCGACCCGTTCACCGGCTACAACGCTTTCCACGAAGGTGTCGACTTCATGGGCGAGGTCGGAACGCCGATCCGCGCAGCGGCCGGCGGCGTGGTCGTCGCCTCAGAATTTCACCCTCAATATGGTAATATGATCGAGATCGATCACGGCAATGATCTCGTCACGCGTTACGGTCATGCTTCGAAGCGGACGGTGAAGGTTGGCGACGTGATTCTGCGTGGCGGCAAGATCGGCGAAGTAGGCAGCACCGGGCGCTCCACCGGACCGCATCTGCACTTCGAAGTGAGGATGCGAGGTGTGGCGCAGAATCCCTCGAGGTTCCTGCAGCCGCCCGGTTAACCGCCGCGGCGGTTCGACAAGTCGGCACGAGGGGTGGGGGCGCAAGGCGCTTCCACCCCTCGGCGTTTTTGAAGGCCGCACCAACACCTGCACAACATGATCAGCAACCTGCTCAAGAAGGTCTTCGGCAGTCGCAACGACCGGCTGTTGAAGCGCTACTCGCAGACAGTCCGTGCCGTCAACGCACTGGAACCCGCGCTGCAGAATCTGACCGACGCCGAACTCCAGGCGAAGACCGGCGAGTTCAGGGATCGGCTCGGACGTGGCGATACTCTCGACCAGCTTCTGCCCGAGGCTTTCGCCACGGTGCGCGAAGCGAGCCGACGCGTGCTGGGCATGCGCCACTTCGACGTCCAGCTCGTGGGCGGCATGGTGCTGCACCAGGGCAAGATCGCCGAAATGCGCACCGGTGAAGGCAAGACGCTGATGGCGACATTGCCGGCCTACCTCAATGCGCTCGCCGGGACCGGCGTGCACGTCGTCACGGTGAACGACTACCTGGCGAGTCGCGACGCTGCCTGGATGGGCAAGATCTACGGTTTCCTGGGCCTGACCGTCGGGGTCAATCTGTCGCAGATGGAGCACGGCCTCAAGCAGGAGGCCTACGCCGCCGACATCACCTACGGCACCAACAACGAATTCGGCTTCGACTACCTGCGCGACAACATGGTCTATCAGACCAGCGAGCGGGTACAGCGCAAGCTCGCGTTCGCCATCGTCGACGAAGTGGACTCCATCCTGATCGACGAGGCGCGCACGCCGCTCATCATCTCCGGGCAGGCCGAAGAGCACACCGACCTCTACGTGAAGGTGAATTCGCTCGTACCCCTGCTCGAGCGCCAGAAGGAGGAGGACGGCCCCGGCGATTTCTCGGTGGACGAAAAGGCGCACCAGGTGCTGCTCACCGAGGCAGGCCACGAAAAGGCCGAGGAGCTGCTCACCAACGCGGGCCTGCTCCCCGAGGGCGGCAGCCTGTACGACGCCACCAACATCCAGTTGATGCACCACGTGTACGCGGCCTTGCGCGCGCACGCCTTGTATCACCGCGACCAGCACTACGTCGTCCAGAACGGCGAGGTCGTGATCGTCGATGAATTCACCGGCCGGCTCATGTCGGGCCGGCGCTGGTCCGACGGCCTGCACCAGGCCGTGGAGGCGAAGGAAGGCGTCTCGATCCAGAAGGAGAACCAGACGCTCGCCTCGATCACGTTCCAGAACTATTTCCGCATGTACAAGAAGCTCGCGGGGATGACCGGAACGGCCGACACCGAAGCCTACGAATTCCAGCACATCTACGGCCTCGAGACCGTGATCGTGCCGACGCATCGGCCGATGATCCGCGACGATCGCATGGATCAGGTCTTCCGCACCGCGAAGGAAAAGCATCAGGCAGTGATCAACGACATCCAGGACTGCTACGAGCGCGGGCAACCGGTGCTGGTGGGCACCACGTCAATCGAGAATTCCGAACTGCTCTCGGGCATGCTCGACAAGGCGAAGCTCCCGCACCAGGTGCTGAACGCGAAGCAGCACGCCCGCGAAGCCGAGATCGTGGCGCAGGCCGGCCGGCCGAAGATGGTCACCATCGCCACCAACATGGCGGGTCGCGGCACCGACATCGTGCTGGGCGGCAATCCGGAGCCGGAGATCGCGCAGGTCCAGGCCAACGCCGAGCTGTCGGACGAGCAACGCCAAGCGAAGGTCGCGGACATTCGCGCCCACTGGCAAGGCCTGCATGACCAGGTCGTGGCGTCGGGCGGCCTGCACATCGTCGGTACCGAGCGGCACGAATCGCGGCGCGTCGACAACCAGTTGCGCGGGCGGTCCGGCCGCCAGGGCGACCCCGGTTCGAGCCGCTTCTACCTGTCGCTGGAAGATCCGCTGTTGCGCATCTTCGCTTCCGACCGCGTCAGCGCGATCATGGAGCGGCTCAAGATGCCCGAGGGCGAAGCGATCGAACATCCGTGGGTGACACGGGCGATCGAGAACGCCCAGCGCAAGGTGGAAGCCCGCAACTTCGACATCCGCAAGCAACTGCTCGAGTACGATGACGTCGCCAACGACCAGCGGCGCGTGATCTATCACCAGCGCAACGAGCTGCTCGAAAGCAGCGACGTATCCGAAGCGACCCAGGGCCTGCGCGAACGGACCATCGAGGATATCGTCGCGCAGTTCATCCCGCCGGAGAGCGTCGAGGAGCAGTGGGACATCCCGGGGCTCGAGAAGGCGTTGCTGGCCGAACTCAATCTCGAGGCCCCGGCCAGACAGTGGCTCGCTGAAGACGACAAGCTCGACGCTGACGCGCTGAAAGCGCGTGTCATCCAGGCAGCGAACGAACAATACGCAGCCAAGCTGACCGCCGTGGACCCCGATGCGTGGCATCAGTACGAGCGCGCCATCATGCTGCAGAGTGTGGACACGCACTGGCGCGAGCACCTGGCCGCGCTCGATCATCTGCGGCAGGGCATTCACCTGCGCGGCTACGCGCAGAAGAACCCGAAACAGGAGTACAAGCGCGAAGCCTTCGAGCTCTTCGAGATGCTGCTGTCCACGGTGCGCAACGAAGTCACGCGCATCCTGATGACCGTGCAAGTCCGTACCGAGCAGGAACTCGAGAAGGCCGAAGAACCGGTGCATCTCGAGAACGTGCGCTACCAGCACGCCGATCAGGATGAGGCGCTGGAGGAAGCGAACGCCGACCAGAAGGCTCAGCCGGTCCGTGCGGCACGCAAGGTCGGCCGGAACGATCCGTGTCCCTGCGGATCGGGCAAGAAGTACAAGCAGTGCCACGGCAAGCTCGCCTGATCGCCAGAATGAAACAGCTCGCAAGCTCCCGTCCGTTGCCGGCCGTGGAGCAGAAGCTCGCAACGCGGCGGACGCGGCGGACGCGGGGGAAAACCGAACCCCTCGTGTTCTGGTCTTGGCTTTCCTCCGCGTCCGCCGCGTTGAGCGCCTTGGGGTTGTTGCCAGTACACTGACATGGCAGTCAACCTCGCACCTCCCGAGGCAGCTTCGCTGCATCCGGTCGCCGGCGTGGAACTGGGATTTGCCTACGCCGGCATCCGCAAGGCGAAGCGCCGTGATCTGATGCTGATGCGCTTCGCGCCCGGTACCCGGGTGGCGGGTGTGTTCACACAGAACAGCTTCGCAGCCGCACCGGTGCAGGTGTGTCGCCGGCACCTGGCTGAAGGATCGACGATCCGCGGTGTCGTGGTGAACGCCGGCAATGCGAACTGCGGCACCGGCGAGCGCGGTCTCGCCGCCGCGCTTGCCACGTGCGATGCGGCGGCGAAGCTGCTCGGTTGCAGTCGCGCCGATGTGCTGCCTTTCTCCACGGGCGTGATCCTCGAGCACCTGCCGGTGGACCGCATCGAAGCCGCACTGCCGGAATGTTTCGCCGCTCTGGGTGCGCGCCAGTGGGCCGATGCCGCGAGCGCGATCATGACGACGGACACGGTGCCCAAGGGCGCCTCGACCCAGGTCACCATCGGCGGCAAGACGGTCACCGTCACCGGTATCGCCAAGGGCGTGGGCATGCTCCAGCCCAACATGGCGACCATGCTGGCCTTCGTCGCCATGGATGCGGCCGTCGCCCCGGAGCTTCTGAGACGTCTGGTGCGCGAAGTGGCGGATGCTTCCTTCAATCGCGTGACGGTCGACGGCGACACCTCGACCAACGACTCCTTCATTCTCGTCGCCACCGGCGCGAGCGGTGCACCCGAGATCACAGTCGACGGCGATGCGTATCGCGCGCTGCGCGGGGCTGTCGAAAGCGTCGCCGTGCCGCTCGCGCAGGCCATCGCTCGCGATGGCGAAGGGGCGACCAAGTTCATCACCGTGCAGGTGGAAGGCGGAGCGGACGCGGCCGAGGTGTTGCGCGTTGCCCGCGGCATCGCCAACTCGCCGCTCGTGAAGACCGCGTTCTTCGCCTCCGACCCGAATCTCGGCCGATTGCTGATGGCCATCGGCAATGCCGGCGTGGCGAATCTCGACACCTTGCGCGTGAATCTGTGGCTCGGCGACGTCCAGGTCATCGACCGCGGCGGCCGCGCCGCCAGCTACCGCGAAGAGGATGGTGTGCGGGTCATGAAGCCCGAGGAGATCACGGTGCGTGTCCATCTCGGACGCGGCGCAGCCGCCACGACCGTGTGGACCTGCGACTACTCCTACGACTACGTCAAGATCAATGCCGAATACCGGACGTGAGCGCGGCGCCCCGAGCTTCGACGGCGTGATCGAGCGGGTCGAGGCATTGCTGGGCCGCGTGGAGACCCTGCTGCCGACCCCCGCTGCAATGCCCGACTTCGCGAAAACCATCGCGTTCCGCTGGCGCAAGCGCGGCGGGTCCGCGGCTATCGTCCCGGTCGCGCATCCGCATCGCATTGCCCTCAAGGATCTGCGCGGGATCGAAGCACAGATGGAACTGGTGGACGCGAACACGCGCCAGTTCGTCGAAGGCGTGCCCGCCAACAACGTGCTGCTCACCGGCGCGCGCGGCACCGGCAAGTCGTCGCTGGTGAAGGCCGTGCTCGGCAAGTACGCCGCAAAGGGCCTGCGACTCATCGAGATGGAGAAGCAGGATCTGGTGGATCTGCCCGATCTGGTGGACCGTGTCGCCGAAGCGCCGTTTCGCTTCATCCTGTTTTGCGACGATTTGTCGTTCGAAGCCGACGAGCCCGCGTACAAGGCGTTGAAGGCGGTGCTCGACGGCTCCATCGCCGCCACCAGCGAGAACGTGCTGATCTACGCCACGTCGAACCGGCGCCATCTGATGCCCGAGTTCATGCGCGAGAATCTCGAGACCGAGTATGTCGGCGACGAGATCCACCCCGGTGAAACGGTCGAGGAAAAGATCTCCCTGTCCGAACGCTTCGGCCTCTGGGTGTCGTTCTATCCCTTCGACCAGGATCACTACCTCGCCATCGCCCGGTACTGGGTCGAGCGGCTGGGTGTCACCATCGCCGATGCGGCCACGATGGAGCGCGAGGCGCTGCAGTGGGCGTTGTCACGCGGATCGCGCAGCGGGCGCGTCGCCTGGCATTTCGCCAGAGACTACGCCGGCCGGGCCATGTTGAAGGGGCGAGCGCCCAAGTCGAAGCGGTGAACGCGGCGCGCCGCGTCGAAGTGGTCGCGGCCGTCATCGAGCGGCCCGACGGCAGCTTCCTGCTGGCACAACGGCCCGCCGGCAAGGTGTACGCGGGGTGGTGGGAATTCCCCGGTGGCAAGGTGGAAACGGGCGAGCCGCTTCAGGCGGCACTCGCGCGCGAACTTCATGAAGAGCTCGGCATCGACGTGGAGGAGGCGTATCCCTGGATCACGCGCACCCATGACTACGAACATGCGCAAGTCCGCCTGAATTTCTTCCGCGTCACACGCTGGCGCGGCGAGCCGCAATCCCGCGAAGGCCAGGAGTTTGCGTGGCAGCGCCTGCCGGATCTCACCGTCGATCCGATCCTGCCGGCCAATGGTCCGATCCTGCGGGCGCTGGGCATGCCGCTCGTCATGGGGATCACGCAGGCGGCGGATGTGGGCATCGAGGCGTTCCTGACCCGGTTCGATCGGGCGTTGGCAAACGGCTTGCGGCTGGTGCAGGTGCGCGAGCCTGCGATGCCGGAAACGGAGCGGTTGGCGTTCACCCGGACGATCGTCGAACGTGCCCACACTGCGGGCTGCCGCGTGGTGGTGAACGGAACCGACGATTTCGCGCAGTCATCGGCCGCCGACGGCCTGCATGTGAGTGCGACCCGGTTGATGGCCTCGAGCGGGCGCCCCCGGACCGGCTTGTTCGGCGCTTCGTGCCACGACGAGACCGAAATCGCCTACGCGGTCGCGCTCGAAGCGGACTACGTGGTGGTGGGCCCGGTGAAACCGACGCCCACCCACCCGGGTGCCGGCGGTATCGGGTGGTCGCGCCTCAACGAACTGGCGGGAGGATTGCCGATGCCGGTCTTTGCGATCGGCGGGCTGAGCGTCGATGACTTGCCCACAGCACGCCGGGCCGGGGCTCACGGTATTGCTGCGATCCGTGGAGCGTGGGGCTTCAAGACCTGAAACCGCACAACGCGGCGGACACGGCGGACGCGGCGGAAACCCAACAGGCCGCTCTTGACCTTGCCTTCCGCCGCGTCCGCCGTGTTCAGTGCTTTGAAGTTTCCGGTAGAGCTATTCCCGATCCTCAGGCAACCCTTGATCCTGGTCTTCAACCGGAATGCGATAACCCTCCGAAGCCCACTGCCCCAGATCGATCAGCTTGCACCGCTCGGAACAGAACGGCCGCCAGGGATTCGAAGGGGCGAATTCAGACGGCTTGCTACAGATCGGGCAGGCGACCTGGCGCGGCTTCGCGGCCGGGCCCATGGGTCAGAGGTTGCAGAACGTGATCTCGAAACTCACGTCCGTTTCGTAGGTGCGGCCGCGCTCGGCCCCTTGGGCATGGGCGAACCGGATGTTGAGTGCGTACTTGTTGGCACTCACCTCCGGGACGCAGATTTCGTTTTCCGCCAGCCCCACCCGCAGCATCTGCGCGAGGCGGCCCCCCATCATCTGCTGGAACACGCCGTTCGCGGCCAGCACGGTGCTGGTCTTGCCGCTCTCGCGCAGCAGCCGCAGCACGATGCGGATGCCTTCGCGCATCGGCAGGAACGGCGCCAGCCACTTGGTGATGTCCGTGCGCCGCAGCGCGGGGTCGAGGTGCAGCCAGTAGTGGTACGAGGGCAGATCGAATTCGCAGACACCGCCGGGAATGCCGGCGCGTTGGCGGATGGCCATCAGCCACTCGTTCTCACGCAGTTCCTGCCCGGTCTTGCCGGAGGCCTGGAACAGCGTCGCGTTGGCGCGGTCGATGTCGCCCAGGACCTCGTCCAGGGCGCCGGTGGAAATGGCCGGGTTGTTGCGCAGGCTCTCCAGGTTCTGGCGCTGGCGCTCGAGTTCCTGCATCAGCTCCGACTTCAAGTCGGCGCGGCCGGCGATGTCGAGGATCTCGAACAGCGTGAGGATCGCGACATGATGTTCCTGCGCGTCGGCGAGCGACGTGAAGTATTCGATCTTGTCGTAGAGATCCTCGAGCCGGAGCAGGGTCCGGATTCGTTCATTCAGCGGGAACTCGTAGCTGATCACGGCGCTCGCCCGTTGCAGATCGCGCGCAGTATCGGGCAAACCGGACCCGGAAGTAAACCCGAATGCGTCACGGCTTCGCCTCGAGTACCAGATAGGTCCGGTGCAGCCGCTCCACCTGTGGGCGCAGCCGCTCGATCGGGCCTTCGTTGTCGATCACATCGTCGGCGGCGGCGAGCCGTGCGGTCCGCGTGGTCTGGGCCGCGAGGATGCGTTCCGCCTCCTCCTTCGTGAGTCCGCTGCGCTTCATCACGCGCGCGACCTGCGTGTCGGGCAGGCAGTCCACGACGAGGATACGATTGACCCGGTCCAGGTAGCCGCCCGACTCGATCAGCAGCGGGACCACAACCACCACATAGGGCGCGGTCGACACCTCGATCCGCCGGTCGGCCTCGGTGCGGATCATGGGATGGAGGATCGATTCGAGCAGCTGGCGGGCATCCGGCCGTACGAACACGTGGTTGCGCATGCGACCACGGTCCAGGCTGCCGTCGGCGGCGATGAACGCTGCCCCGAAGCGCTGGTGGATCGCCGGAATCGCCGCTCCGTCGGGCGCGGTGAGTGCATGCGCGATCGCATCGGTATCGACCACCTCCGCACCGAACTCGGCAAACAGGTTGGCCACCGCCGACTTGCCCGACCCGATGCCGCCGGTGAGACCGACGACGAGCAGCGAACTGGGCGGAGTTGCCACGGGCTAAAGGCTGCTGCGCATCCACCACTGCACGATCGCGTCGCCCCAGATGAGGGCGATCACGCCGGCGATGGCGAGGTAGGGGCCGAATGGAATCGGCGTTTCCCGCTTGTGCCGGGCGAACACGATCATCGAGATCCCGATGGCAGCACCCACGAAGGATGACAGCAGGACCACCAGTGGCACGACTTTCCAGCCCAGGAAGGCACCGATGGCGGCGAGCAGCTTGAAGTCGCCGTAGCCCATGCCGTCCTTGCCCGTCAGCAGTTTGAAGCCCCAGTAGACCGACCATAGCGTCAGATAGCCGGCGGCGGCCCCGATGACCGCGGCGGTCAGGGGCACGAAGGTGCCCTGGATGTTCAACAGCAACCCCAGCCACAGCAGGGGCAGCGTGATGTCGTCGGGCAGCAGCGTCGTGTCCAGATCGATGAACGTGAGCGCGATCATGGCCCAGGTGAAGACGAGCGCGCCGGCGAGTGCCAGTCCGAAACCGAAGTGCCAGGCGAGCAGGCCGGACAGCACTCCGGTGAGCGTCTCCACGAAGGGATAGCGGGCCGAGATGGGCGCCTTGCAATCGCGGCATTTCCCGCGCAGGGCGAGCCAGCTCAGCACCGGCACGTTTTCCAGCGCCGTGATCATGTGTCCGCATTTCGGGCAGGCCGACCGCGGAACGACCAGGTTGTACCGCACTGCCGTAGCCGGTGCCTCGCCCCGCAGCTCGGCGCATTGGGCGGCCCACTCGCGCTCCATCATCTTCGGCAGCCGATGGACCACGACGTTGAGGAAGCTCCCCACGAGCAGGCCGATCACCACGCACAGGAAGGTGAGGAAGCCCGGCGAGGTCTGGATGAGGTCGAAGAAGGCCATGTCTGGATGGGGAAGGGTCGCATGCGACACGGGCTCCCGAAGGAGCCCGCGTTTCGCGCAAGTGACCCCGCGCGTGGGCTCTAGATCGCCTGGCCCATCTTGAAGATCGGCAGGTACATCGCGATCACCATGCCGCCGATCAGCGTACCCAGGACGACCATGATCATCGGTTCCATGAGGCTCGAGAGCGCCTCGACCGCGTCGTCCACTTCGCGCTCGAAGAAGTCCGCCACCTTGCCGAGCATGCCGTCGAGCGAGCCGGATTCCTCGCCGATCGACACCATCTGGATCACCATGTTCGGGAAGACGTCCGAGTTCTGCATCGCGGCGGTGAGCGACGTGCCGGTGGAAACCTCGCTCTGGATCTTGCGTGTCGCCTCGTAGTAGACGTAGTTGCCGGCGGCACCGCCGACCGACTCGAGCGCTTCCACCAGCGGCACGCCGGCGGCGAACATGGTCGACAGCGTGCGCGTCCAGCGGGCGATGGTGGCCTTGCGGATCACGTCGCCGAAGATCGGCAGGCGCAGCATCAGGCGGTCCATGGTCATCTGCAGTTTCTTCGACCGCTTCCACGTGTAGAAGAAGAACCACAATCCGCCGCCGATGCCGGGGAAGATGATGTACCACCAGGACACGAAGAAGTCCGAGACCGCCATCACGAACAGCGTCGGACCGGGCAAGTCCGCACCGAAGCTCGTGAACAGGTCCTTGAACGCGGGGATCACGAAAATCATGATGACCGCGGTGATGATGAAGGCCACGACGATGATCGAGATCGGGTAGAACAGCGCCGACTTGATCTTGCTCTTGATCGCGAGGATCTTTTCCTTGTAGGTCGCGAGGCGGTCCAGCAGGCTGTCGAGAATACCGGCCTGTTCGCCCGCGGCCACCAGGTTGCAGAACAGCGCGTCGAAGTAGAGCGGGTACTTGCGAAAGGCGGTGGTGAGGCTGTTGCCGGTCTCCACCTCGTTCTTGATGTCCATCAGCAGCTTCGCCACGGCCGGATTCGCGTGGCCCTTGCCGACGATGTCGAAGGACTGCAGCAGCGGCACGCCCGATTTCATCATCGTGGCGAGCTGGCGCGTGAACAGGGTGATGTCCTTCTCGGTCACCTTGCCGCCGAGTCCTTGGCGCTGCTTCTTGACCTTCAGCACCTGGATGCCCTGGCGGCGCAGCGTCGACTTGACCATGGCCTCGCCCGAGGCGCGCATGTCGCCCTTGACGATCTTGCCCTGCTTGTCCCGGCCCTCCCACGCGAAGGTGAGTTCCTTCACGTCCTTGCGGCCGGCTGTTGCGGTTGCGGTTGCCATGAGCGTGGTCCTCGCTGAAGAAGCGGCTTAAGCGTTGCGGCTATTCATTGGTGACGGCCTCGACTTCCTCGAGGGAAGTGAGGCCCTGGCGGACCTTGAGCAGGCCCGACTGTCGCAGGTCGCGGATGCCTTCGCGTTGCGCCTGCTCGGCGATGTCGATGGCATCGCCGTTCTTCATGATGATGCGGTTGATCTCTTCGCTGATCGGCATCACCTGGTAGATGCCGATCCGGCCCTTGTAGCCGGTATTCTTGCATACCTCGCAACCGTTCGGCCCCATCGGCGTCCACTTGCCGTCGAGGTGGCGCTCGGTGAACCCGGCGCGCAACAGGGCTTCCTTGGGAATGTCGTGCGGCTTCTTGCAGCTGCACAGTTTGCGTGCAAGGCGCTGTGCCGTGATCAGGTTGACACTCGATGCGATGTTGAACGGCGCGATGCCCATGTTGAGCAGTCGTGTGAGAGTCGTCGGCGCGTCGTTGGTGTGCAGTGTCGACAACACCATGTGGCCGGTCTGTGCGGCCTTGATCGAGATCTCGGCCGTTTCCAGGTCGCGGATCTCGCCCACCATGATGATGTCCGGGTCCTGCCGCAGGAACGAGCGCAGCGCCGCGGCGAAGGTGAGCCCGGCCTTCTCGTTCACGTTGACCTGGTTGATGCCCGGGAGGTTGATTTCCGCGGGGTCTTCGGCGGTCGAGATGTTGATGCCCGGCTTGTTGAGCAGGTTCAAGCAGGTGTACAGCGACACCGTCTTGCCCGAGCCGGTCGGGCCGGTCACCAGGACCATGCCGTAAGGCCGGCTCACGGCGGCGAGCAGCTGTTCCTTCTGATCGTTCTCGTAGCCCAGCGCCTCGATGCCCAGGGTGGCGCTGGACGGATCGAGAATCCGCATCACGATCTTCTCGCCGAAGAGCGTCGGCAGCGTCGAGACGCGGAAATCGATCGCGCGCGTCTTCGACAACGTGAGCTTCATGCGGCCGTCCTGCGGTACGCGCTTCTCCGAGATGTCGAGCTTCGAGATCACCTTGATGCGGGAGGCGATCTTCTCCTTGATGGCGAGCGGCGGCTGCGCCACTTCGTACAGGATGCCGTCGGTGCGGTAGCGGACGCGGTAGTACTTCTCGTACGGCTCGAAGTGGATGTCCGACGCGCCGCTGTTGATCGCGTCGAGCAGGATCTTCTGGATGTACTTGACCACCGGGGCGTCGTCGATGTCGACGCCGCTCTGATCCGGTTCCGGTTCGGGCAGGGCCTCGGTCAGGTCGGCGCCGATGTCGTCGCCGGTCACCAGTGACGAGAGCGAAACGTCGTTCGCCTTCATCACCTTCTGGATCATCGTGAGCAGCTTGCTGTCCTCGACGACCACGGCATCCACCAGCAGGCCGGTCTGGAACTTGATCTCGTCGTAGGTCGCCCGGTTGGTGGGGTCGGAGAACGCCACGAACAACCGGTTGCCGCGCTGGACCAGCGGTAGCACGCGGCGCGTGACCATCAGCTTCTCGTCGATCAGCTTCTTCGGCAGGTGGTCCTGATCGAACGTGGCGAGATCGAGCAGCGGGAAGCCGAAGGTCTGGGAGGCGAACTCGGCGATCTCGCCCTCGCGCATCTTCTTGGCCGAGATGAGCTGCTCGATGAACCCAACACCGGCAGCATTGGCCTGAGCCTGCAATGCCTCCGCCTCGCGCTCGGCCAGCCGTCCCTTCTGGACGAGTGCTCGCGCCAAACCGGAAAGATTGCTCTGGAGAGTTGCTGCCACGCCTAAGGTTTACCGTATAAGGACATGAAAATAAAGACAATCATGCGCCCGCAACGGAGTGCTGACAAGAACTTCCAGTCGGGCTTCAGTCGGTCTCGTAGGGCAGCAGCCGGACCGATTTCACCACCCGGTCCTGGATCTGCACCACCTCGAGGGGCTGTCCAGCAAGTTTCATGCTCGTGCCTGCCTCGGGAATGTCCTCGAAGTACTCCAGAATCAATCCGTTGAGCGTCTTCGGACCGCCCAGCGGAAACCGGGTGCCCAGCTTGCGGTTCAGGTCGCGCAGCAGCGTCCCGCCTTCGACAATGATGCTGCCGTCGGGCTGGCGGCGGAAACTGCCGGTGGTCGACAGCGGTGACTGGGTGGTGAACTCGCCGATGATCTCCTCGAGGATGTCCTCGAGCGTGGTGAGCCCCATCAGTTCACCGTACTCGTCCACGACGAGGCCGATGCGGTCCTGCTGCTCCTGGAAGTGCTGCAACTGGGTGAGCAGGGGAGTGCCGAGCGGGATGAAATAGGGCTCGCGCAGGATCTGGCGCAGGCGTTCCGCGCTGAAGTCGTCGGACTCGGCCATGTTCAGGAACTTCCGCACGTGCAGTATGCCGACCACGTCGTCGATGCTGCCCTGGTACGCGGGAATGCGGGTGTGGTTCGACGTCGCGATCTGACGCTTCAGCTCCTCCGGCGGCGTGTCGAGGTCGATCGCCTCGAGCTGGCTGCGCGGCACCATGATGTCGTCCACCGTGATCGACTCGAGGTCCACCAGGTTGAGCAGCATGTTCTGGTGTTTCTGGGGCAGGAAGTTGCCGCCTTCGAGCACCAGGGTGCGCAACTCCTCGAGCGTGAGTTTCTGCGCGTGCGGGTCGTTCGTGCTCTTCAATCGCAGCAGCTTCAAGAGCCCGCTCACGAACAGGTTCACGAACCACACCACCGGATAGGCGAGCTTCAGCAGCGGGGTCAGGATGTAGGCGGCCGGAAACGCGATGCGTTCCGCATAGCTGGCACCGATCACCTTGGGCGTGATCTCGCTGAAAACCAGGATGACGAAGGTGACGGCCAGCGTGGCCGCCGACAGCGCCCATTGCGACTCGCCGAAGAAGCGGAACGTGAGATAGGTCACCAACGCTGCCGAGGCGGCGTTGATGAGGTTGTTGCCGAGCAGGACCACGCCGAGCAGGCGATCGGTGCGGGCGAGCAACTGCGCGGTGAGGCGTGCGCCGCGATGGCCGGTCTTGACCAGGTGTTTCAGCCGATAGCGGTTCAGCGCCATCATGCTGGTCTCGGCGACCGAGAAGAACGCCGAGATCACCAGGAACACGATGAGCGCCAGCAGCAGCGACTCGGTGGAAATTTCGTCCACGTTTGAAGACCGGCTGTTCTACCGGTGCAGGATGACCTCTAAGACGAACCTGGAGCCGACGTAGGCGAGCAGCAGCACCAGGAAGCCCGCGAGCGTCCAGCGCTGCGCCATGCGGCCACGCCAGCCCCAGCGCGCACGGCCCAGGAGCAGCGTGCCGAAGATCAGCCACGCCGCCACCCCGAAGACCACCTTGTGCGTGAGTTGCAGCGGCTTGCCGAAGAGTTCCTCGGAGAAGAGCATGCCGGTCGCCAGGGTCAGCGTGAGCAGCACGAAGCCGGCCGCGATGATGCGAAACAGGAGGCGCTCCATCGCGAGCAGCGGTGGCAGCCCGCGCAGCAGCGGCGGCAGCGTGCCGGCATGCAACCGCTTCTCCAGCACCGCCATCAGCAGGACATGCAGCGACGCGATGGTGAAGAAACTGTAGGCGAGCATCGAGATCACCAGGTGCACGCGGAAGAACGGCATGCCGGCATTCGCGAGCGGCCTGGTGGCGGGCAGTAGTGCTGGCATCAGCACACCCACGGCGGCGACCGGGATGACGAGCGCATGCACGCCCTCCAGGCGGTAGAAGAAGTTGCCGAGCCAGTAGATCAGGACCGACAACCAGATGATGGTCGAGAGCGCGGTGCCCACCCCCATGTACATCTCGCCGTTGACGAACATCGCGCGCGCCAGCAGCGAGGTGTGCAACACCAGCGGAATCAGCACCAGGTAGTGGGTCGCATGCGGCCGGCCCCGCTGCGCTCCGGCCGGGGGCGCCGGCTGCCGGCCCATGCCGCGAACCAGCATGTAGCCGATGGCGCCATAGAGAAGCGCGTTGATGACGTAAGGTAGAATCGGGACCATAGGATGACGCGCTGGGAACCAAGCCTGTAACTGCACCCGGGCTCGAGCCCGCGATTCGAATCTGCGTCTCGATCGCTCGAACGCACCGCGCGCGACCGGGCGAAGTATACCTCCCGCTCCGGCCCGATCCCCCCCGACCTCACCCTCTCGATCACCCATGCTCGACGGTCTCACCAATCGCCTGTCCGGCGTCATCAAGACGCTGCGCGGCCACGCGCGCCTCACCGAAGCGAACGTGCAGGACGCGATGCGCGAGGTGCGCGTCGCGCTGCTCGAAGCCGACGTCGCACTTCCCGTGGTGCGCGAGTTCATCGCGAAGGTCAAGGAGAAGGCCCTCGGCCAGGAAGTGGTGGGCAGCCTCACGCC
>LNFM01001815.1_pt1 | contig 46742 bp, 36 predicted proteins | sample 596031 | NCBI WGS metagenome assembly LNFM01 (sample SAMN04254537, study PRJNA301005) | activated carbon metagenome | isolation source: dual media filters at the Ann Arbor, Michigan drinking water treatment plant | place: USA: Ann Arbor
TTCGTGATCGTGCCGGCCGACAGCGAAGGCCAGCCGGCAGGCGCGGACGTCGACGTGTACCTTTACCAGCCCTGATACCGGAGTCCGACGCCGATGCCGGACAAGCGTGAAAAGCCCGGCGCGCGCAGTGCCGCGCGCCAGGAACAGTTCCTGGAAGTCATCACCCGCGACGAGGCCACCGATCGCTTCCGCCGCCACCTCGTGCTCGCGCCGCTGGGCCGCGAGACGGTGCCGCTCGGCCGCGCGCTGAACCGGGTGCTGGCCGCCACGGTGGTGTCGGCGGTCGACGTGCCCGCGTTCGACCGCTCCAACGTCGACGGCTTCGCGCTGGTCGCGGCCGACACCTACGGCGCGATGGAGGAAAGCCCGCGGAGGCTGGCGCTGAACGCGGAAGTGATCGAACCGGGGCGGGCGCCGGTGGAACAGGTCGCCCGCGGGCGCGCATCGATCATCGCCACCGGCGGCATGCTGCCGCGCGGCGCCGATGCGGTGATCATGGTCGAGCAGACCGAGGCGACCGACGATGGCGGCGTGGAATGCCGCAACTCGGTGCCGCCCGGCCAGAACGTGACCTTCGCCGGCACTGACATCGCACGCGGCGAGACCGTGCTGCGCGCCGGGCAGCGCCTGACCTCGCGCGAGATCGGCGTGCTCGCGGCGATCGGCCTGGCCGAGGTCGAGGTGTGGCGCCGGCCGCGGGTGGCGATCGTGTCCACCGGCAACGAGATCGTCGCACCGGGCGCGCCGCCACGCCCGGGTGCGGTGTTCGACTCCAACGCCGCGATCATCGGTGCCGCGGTCGAGGAACTCGGCGGCGAGCCGATCCAGCTCGGCATCGTAGCGGACGACGATGCGCAGCTCGAGGCGGTGCTCGCACGCGGGATGGACGCTGACATGGTGATCCTGTCCGGCGGTACCTCCAAGGGCGCAGGCGACCTGTCGTATCGCGTGGTGAGCCGGCTCGGCAACCCGGGCATCGTCGCGCATGGCGTGGCACTGAAGCCGGGCAAGCCGGTGTGCCTCGCGGTGACCGATGGCAAGCCGGTGGTGATCCTGCCCGGCTTCCCGACCTCGGCGATCTTCACCTTCCACGAGTTCGTCGCACCGGTGCTGCGTGCGTTCGCCGGCCTGCCGCCCGAGCGGCGGCAGTCGGTGCAGGCGACGCTGCCGGTGCGCATCAACTCGGAGCGCGGCCGCACCGAGTACCTGCTGGTCGGGCTGTTCGATGCCGACACCGGGCTCGCCGCCTATCCGATGGGCAAGGGCTCGGGTTCGGTGACCGCGTTCAGCCAGGCCGACGGCTTCGTCACCATCGGGCAGCACCAGGAGATCGTCGACGCCGACACGCCGGTCGACGTGCAACTGCTCGGCTCCGGACTCGAAGCGCCCGGGCTGGTGGCGATCGGCAGCCATTGCGCCGGGCTGGATGCCCTGCTCGGCGAACTGCAGGTGCGGGGCACCACCGTCAAGGCGCTGCATGTCGGCAGCATGGGTGGCCTGGCCGCGGCACGGCGCGGCGAATGCGACATCGCCGGCATCCACCTGATGGACCCCGCGACCGGCACCTACAACCGCCACCTGCTGGACGACGGCCTGCGCCTGGTCGAAGGCTACCGCCGGATGCAGGGGCTGGTGTTCCGTCCGGGGGATCCGCGGTTCGAAGGCCGGTCGCTCGACGAAGCGGTGGCCGCGGCGCTGGCCGATGCCGATTGCACGCTGGTCAACCGCAACCCGGGCAGCGGCACGCGCGTGCTGGTCGACCGGCTGCTCGACGGCCGGCAACCGCCGGGCTACGGCGTGCAGACGAAGTCGCACAACGCGGTGGCGACCTCGGTCGCGCAGGGGCGCGCCGACTGGGGCGTCGCGATCGATACCGTTGCCGCGCAATACGGGCTGGGCTTCATCCCGATTCAGGAAGAGCACTACGACTTCGTGGTGCCGGAGGGCAGGGCCGAAAGACCAGGCGTCCGGGCATTCGTCTCGATGCTCGGTGAGCCCGCGATGCGCGCCCGGCTGGCTGCCCTGGGGTTCAGGTTCCAGCCGTAGCGTGGCAGGTCAGGACAGCCACCGCTTCCTTCGCCGGTACGATTTCGTGTCGCGGAAGCTCTTGCGACCTTCGCCCGCCAGGCCGAGGTAGAACTCCTTCACCTCTGCATTGTCCGCGAGGTCCGACGCGGGTCCTTCCATCATGATCTTGCCGCTTTCCAGGATGTAGGCGTATTTCGCGTACTTGAGCGCGACGTGGGTGTTCTGTTCGGCGATCAGGAAGCTCACGCCTTCCTTGTCGTTCAGGTCGCGCACGATCTCGAAGATCTCGGCCACGAGTTGCGGCGCGAGGCCCATCGAGGGCTCGTCGAGCAGGATCATCTTGGGCTTTGCCATCAGGGCGCGCCCGATGGCCGTCATCTGCTGCTCGCCCCCCGAGGTGTAGCCCGCCTGGCTGGTGCGCCGGGTATGGAGGCGCGGGAAATAGTGGTAGACCTTCTCGAGTTCGCTGCGCAGTTCGCCGCGCGACAGTGACCGGGTGTAGCTGCCGGTGAGCAGGTTCTCCTCGACGGTGAGGTGGCCGAAGCAGTGCCTGCCCTCCATCACCTGGATCATGCCCCGCTGGACCAGCGCATTTGGCGTCAGCCGATCGATCCGCTCTCCCTGGAACTCGATCGAACCCTTCGTCACCAGGCCGCGCTCGGAGGCGAGCAGCGTCGAGATCGACTTCAGCGTGGTGCTCTTGCCCGCGCCGTTCGCACCGAGCAGGGCGACCACGCTGCCTGTCGGCACCTCGAGCGATACCCCCTTGAGCACCAGGATCACGTGGTCGTAGATGACCTCGATGTTGTTGACGGCAAGGATCGGCCGGCTGTGCGCGGCAGCGGCCGGGATGGCATCGGAAGGCAGTACGGCGCTCATGATTTCCTCGGGGACGATGACAGTTGCGCGAAGGGTGGGGTCCCTTGGCGCAACTTCCTGCCTCGCGGCGCGGGGAACCCCGCGCCACGAGGCAGGCGGTTACACGGCGTCTACTTCTCCTTCGCGCAGTCGCGCAGGGTGATCTTCTGCTCGGCGGCGTACCTGGCAGCCGATTCCTCGACCATCGTGCGGATCATCTTGCGGTCGGAACTCACCCAGTCCGGGGTCACCGTCACCCAGCGCGTGCCGTCCCACTGGATCACCTTGATCACGCCGGCACCCTCGTGGTCCTCGCAGGTCAGGCGCATCACCGGCATCATGCCCTCGATGCCGAGTTCCTTCATCCGCGCAGGCGTGAGATTGATGTTCTCGAAGCCCCAGCGGATCTGGTCCCCGGTCATCACCTGGCCCTTGCCGAAGCGGTTCTGGGCGTTGCGTACCGCCTCGACCCAGAACATGCCCGCCACCACGCCGCGATTCCAGTGGATGGTGCCGATGCGCTTGGGATCCTGCAGGTTGCCGCGGCCCGCACCGTAGATGGTCTTCTCGATCTCCTGGATCAGGCGGTACTGGCGGCCGGGCGGGACGTTGGCCACGGCGAAGTAGCCCTTCGCCGCGTCGCCGGCGGGGATCACGTCTTCCTCGGATCCCGCCCACCAGATGCCCAGCATGCGGTCGCGCGGGAAGTTGATCCGTGCCGCGCTGGTGAGCGCGGTCGAGTTCATGCCTGCGCCGAAGCCCCAGAGAATCACCCAGTCAGGCTTGCTCTGGCGGATCTGCAGCCACTGCGACTGCTGCTCGATGCCGGGCACCGCGACCGGGATCTCCTGGAGCGTGAACCCGAACTTCTTCGACAGGGCGCGGAACACCGGCAGCGGCTCCCGGCCGTAGGCGTTGTCGAGGTAGAGGTGGGTGATGGTCTTGCCCTTCAGGTTCCCGAACCCACCTTCGCGCGACGCGATCCAGTTGATCATCGCCGACGCGCCCGACCAGTAGCTGGTCATGGTCGCGAACACCCACGGAAACACCCGCCCGTCGGCTGCATCCGACCTGCCGTAGCCGAACTGGGTCAGGATGACGCGGTCGTCATCGACGCGGTTCAGGACGCCGTAGGCGATCGGCGTCGACAGCGGCTCGAAGATGTGCATCTGCTGGTTGCCGCGCTTGAGCAGCCGCTGGTAGCACTCGATCCCGCGCGCAGGGACGTATTCGGTCTCGCACTCCTGGAAGACCATCTGCACGCCGTTGACCCCGCCGGTCGCGTTCACGTAGTTCAGGTAGTCGATGATCCCGCCGAAGAAGCCGGTGCCGGCTGCCGCGAACGGGCCGACCCGGAAGCTCGGGATGCCGAAGTACTGCTCAGGCTTGGCCTGCGCCGCGGCTTCGCGCGGCAGGCTGGTGCCCGCCACCAGCGCGCTGCCGACGACCAGCCCGGCAATCACGCGCTTGAACGCTTTCGATGCAAACATCGTGGGACTCCTCATGGTTGACGTCTTCCTGTTGCGGCTGACGCCGCGGTGCGCTGCGTCTAGTGCGGGAACGGCCACAAGCGCAGTCTTTCCTTGGTGATCTGCCAGAGTCGCGCGAGGCCATGGGGCTCGACGATCAGGAAGACGATGATCAGCACCCCGAACACGATCAGTTCCAGTGCCGACAGCACGCTCTGGTCGACCGACGTGCCGAAGACGAGGTGGAACAGGAGGCTCAGGAAGATCGGCAGCAGCAGGATGAAGCCGGCGCCGAGGAACGAGCCCAGTATGCTGGCCACGCCTCCGATGATGATCATGAACAGGATGCGGAAGGACATGTCGATGCTGAACGCCGACGGTTCGACCGTGCCGAGGTAGGCGAACGCGAACAGGGCGCCGGCGATCCCGCAGTAGAACGAACTGATCGCGAACGCGAGCAGCTTCGTGTACATGAGCCGGAATCCGATCACCTCGGCGGCGACGTCCATGTCGCGCACCGCCATCCACGAACGGCCGACGTTGCTGCGCACCATGTTCTTGGCCGCAAGGGCCAGCACGCTGACTACGCCCAGCACGACCACGTATTTCTCGGCGGCGGTGTTGAACGTGTAGCCGAGGATGACGATCGGCTGCGCGGTGATCACGCCCGAGGGGTCGTAGTTCTTGAACCAGCCGAACTTGTCGAGGGTCCAGACGATGAAGAACTGCGATGCAAGCGTCGCCACCGCGAGGTAAAGGCCGCGGATGCGAAGGCTGGGCAGGCCGAACAGGATGCCGACGCCGGCGGCCGAGAGCCCGGACAGCACGATGGCGACCAGGAACGGCATGCCTTCGATGCGCAGCATGAAGTTGTAGCAGGCGAACGCGCCCACCGCCATGAAGCCGGCGGAGCCGAGGGACAGCTGGCCGGCATAGCCCGTGAGGATGTTCTGCCCCAGCGCGACCAGCGAGAAGATCAGCCACGGGATGAGCAGCGCGGTCAGCCAGTACTGGCTGGCGACGTTCGGAATGACGATGAACGCGAATGCCAGCATCGCGACGAAGAAGTACTTGTCGAGCGCGAGCGGAAAGATGCGCGCATCGTCGGCGTAGGAGGTGCGGAACTGGCCGGCTTCACGGTAAAGCATGGGTAGATCCCCGATCGAGGCGCTGTGGCGGCGTCAGACGCGCCGGATGATCTTCTCGCCGAACAGCCCTTCGGGCCGCACCAGCAGGAACAGGATGGCGAGTACGTAGGGGAACCAGGTCTCCGTGCCGCCGCCGACCATCGGGCCCACGTAGAACTCGGCGAGTTTCTCGGCGGCGCCGACGATCAGGCCGGCGACGATCACGCCCGGGATCGAGGTGAAGCCGCCGATGATCAGCACCGGCAGCGCCTTCAGCGCGACGAACACGAGGGCGAACTGGACCCCGCTGCGCGCGCCCCAGAGCATCCCCGCCACCAGCGCCACCACCCCGGCCACGGCCCAGACGATCCCCCAGATGCGCTGCAGGGGGATCCCCACCGACAGCGCGGCGGCATGGTCGTCCGCCACCGCCCGCAGCGCGCGGCCGACCTTGGTGCGCGAGAAGAGCACCGCGAGGACCGCGACCAGGGTGCCGGCGATCAGGGCGGCGAACAGGTCAAGCTGGCTGATCAGCATCCCGGTGTTGTCCGCGACCCAATCGATCGGCACGTCCTGGATGCCGAGGTCTATGCGGCGCACGTCGACGCCCCAGACCAGTTGCGCGAGCCCTTCGATCACGAAGGTCAGCCCGATGGTGGCCATCAGCAGCGTGATCTCGTGCTGGTTCACCAGCGGCCGCAGGACGAACTTTTCCGTCGCCATGCCGAGCAGGATCATCGTGCCGACGGTGAGCGCCAGCGACAGCCAGAACGGTGCGCCGAGTTCGATGAACCCGACGAAGGTCAGGGCGGCGAAGAACACCATCGCGCCCTGGGCGAAGTTGAATACCGAAGACGCCTTGTAGATGAGCACGAATCCGAGGGCGACGAGCGAGTACATGACGCCGCTCAGCAAGCCGACGATCAGTACCTCCAGGAATACCTGAACCGATGCCATCGTGCTCCCCTAGTGCGCGACGCCGAGGTAGGCGTCGATCACTTCCTGGTTGTTTCGGACCTCGTCGGGCGTTCCGTCCCCGATCTTCTTGCCGTAATCGAGCACGACGACGCGGTCGGATATGTCCATCACCACCCCCATGTCGTGCTCGATGAGGACGATCGTCGTGCCGAACTGCTCGTTGACTGCGAGGATGAACCGGCACATGTCCTGCTTTTCCTCGACGTTCATGCCGGCCATCGGTTCGTCGAGCAGCAGTACCTGTGGCTCGGCCGCGAGCGCCCGGGCGAGTTCGACGCGCTTCTGCAGGCCGTAGGGCAGGCGCGAGACCGGTGTCTTGCGGATGTGCTGGATCTCGAGGAAATCGATCACCTCCTCGGCCTTGCGCCGCTGGGCCATCTCTTCACGGCTCGCCGGGCCCCACCACAGGGCCTGCATCAGGAAGCTGGACTTCATCTTCAGGTTGCGGCCGGTCATCACGTTGTCGAGGACGGTCATGCCCTTGAACAGCGCGATGTTCTGGAAGGTGCGCGCGATCCCCTGCTCGGCCGCCTGGTGCGTGTCCATGTCGGAGCGCACCTGTCCCCTGAACGTGATCAGTCCGTGCTGTGGCCGGTAGACCCCGTTGATGACGTTGAGCATCGAGCTCTTGCCGGCGCCGTTCGGGCCGATGATGGCGCGGATCTCGTGCTCGTGGACGTCGAAGGAGATGTCGGTGAGTGCCTTCACTCCCCCGAATGCCAGCGAGATGTTCTCCACCTTGAGGATGACTTCGCCGATCTTGCGTTCGCTCATGGTCTGCTCCCTCAGGCGGCGGCGGGCAGGGTGGCGCCCGCCGTGCCCGCCTTCGCGCCCGGTTCGAACGTGCGCGCCTGGTGGATGACGAGCGTCGCGACGACGGAGCCTTCGCGTCCGTCTTCCATCAGCACGGCGCTCTCGGTGCGGTGCTCGGAGGCGCCGGCATGCATGGCCCGCACCAGCGAGTCGTACTTGCGCGCGACGAAGCTCCGGCGCAGCTTGAGCGTGCGCGTGAGTTCCTCGTCGTCCGGGTCGAGTTCCTTGTGCAGGATCACGAACCGGCGGACCTGGGCGGCAGAGAGGTCCCGGGTCTCCGACAGCGCACGGTTGACCCTGGCGATGTGCTCGCCGATCAGCGCAGCCGTCGGGGCCAGGGTGACCAGTTCCGTGTAGCCGCTGTAGGAGAACTGCTGGCGTTCGGCCCAGTCGCGGACGGAGTCGAAATCGACGTTGATGATCGCGACGACGCTGCCGCGACCATCGCTGAACACCACGGCCTCCCGGATGTGCTGTGGAAACCTCAGCCGGCTTTCGACGTCCTTCGGAGAGAAGCGCACGCTGCCGGTCGAAAGCATGTCCGACTGCCGGTCGACGATGCTGACATTGCCGCTGCCGTCGATGTGCGCGGCGTCACCCGTGTGGAACCAGCCCTCGGCATCCGCCACGTCGAGGGCCAGCGTCGGACCGCGTACCAGCAGCTCACCGCTGTCGCTGATCCGCACCTCCACCCCGTCGATCGGCTGGCCGACGGAGGCGTCCGCGCCAGCGGCACGGTCGCTGCGAGGCAGGCAGATCACGCCGGCGGCCTCGGTGGCGCCATAGACCTGCTTCAGCTCGATGCCGATGGACCGGAAGAACGCCTGCAATTCCTCGCCGACCGTCTCTCCGGCGACATGCATGACCCGGACCCGCGTCATGCCAAGGGCATCCTTCAGGGGCGCGTAGATGAGCAGTTTGCCAAGTGCGTACTGAAGGCGGTCGAGCAACGAAGCGCCACCACCGCTGCCCGGCCGTCCGGCGACGCGCGCAGCGACCGCGAGGAAGTGCCGGTACAGGCGCCGCTTGGCCGCGCTGGCGTCTTCCATGCGCAGCGTCACGTGCTTGAGCAGGGCTTCGAGCAGCCTCGGGGAGGCGACGTGGTAGGTCGGGCCGATATCGCGCAGGTCGGTATCGACCGTGTTGCCGGACTCGGGGCAGTTGATGGTGAATCCGCAGTGCAGCCACTGCGCGTAGCAGGCGAGGTGCTGCTTGACCCAGGCCAGCGGCAGGTAGGCCAGGACCTCTTCGCTTTCGGTCAGCCCGTCGACCTGCGCGACGCTGCGTGTCCCATGCAGCAGGGCTGCATGGGACAGCCGTCCGATCTTGGACTCGCCGGTGGTGCCGGACGTATGCAGGACGACTGCGATGTCCGCCGTCAGTCCCGCGTCGATCGCCGATTCGACTTCCGCCAGGCGGTCCTTGCCGTCGGCCAGGAACGATTCGCAGGATCGGAGTCCCGGGTGCTGGTAGAGGCGGAGGCCCCGCTCGCTCAGGTAGATGATGTCCGCCAGCTCCGGTACCAGGGTGCGTGCCTGAAGGAGCTTGTCGACCTGCTCCTGGTTCTCGGCGAAGGCAAACCGGATGCTCAGGCGGCGGAGCAGCGGTGCCAGCTCCGCTGCGGTCTCGTCATCGTGCATCGGCACCGGGATCGCGCCGATCGCCTGCGCGCCCAGCATGGCGAAATAGATCTGGGGCCGGTTGCGTCCGACGATCGCGACCTGCTCGCCCCGGCCGACGCCGGCCGCGAGCAGTGCCGCGCCGAACCGGCCGGCCTCGGTGGCCACCTGTCGCCAGGTCCACGTCTGCCAGATGCCCAGCGACTTGTGGCGCAGCGCTGGATGCTCGGGGCGCGCGCGGGCCTGCGCGCGAAGCAGGCGCGCAAAGGTATCGGCGATGCCGACGTCGGCCATAGTGGTTCACTCCTCCCCGGCAACGGCTGTGCGGCAGACCGGACGCGCAGCAGCGTTGCGTGTTTCAGGCCGATTCCAGTGGTTGCCGGATCGCCCTTCAATGTTGTCGTTGCCCGAACTGCGCGCGCATGCACAGCTCGTCCGCCGCGCGACTTGTGTCACCCGATCTCGCAGAGTGAGAGGCAATGTCGCTCGCGCGATCCTGCATTCCAGAACGCGTCGGGTTGGAACCGGAAGGCTGGAATAAAGTTCCCGTGAGCGCAGAAAGTTTTTCGCCCTGAGTCAGCGCGCATGCCGATTGCTGCGCGACGCCTGAACAACAGGCGTGTGCGAGAATCGGCAATCTGGCTTGCAAAGGCTTGCCGCGTCATTCAGGAGGAAAATTTTGAAGCTTCTCGTACTGCCGGGCGACGGCATCGGCCCCGAGATCACCGATGCGACGCTCGCCGTCTGCAACGCCGTCGATGCCCGCTTCGGGCTTGGCCTGAAGTACGACCACGACCTGATCGGCTTCCCCGCGCTGGAGAAATTCAAGTCCACCTTCCCGGACCATGTCCGGGCAAAGGTCGCCGACAACGACGGCGTGATCCTCGGTCCGGTGTCTCACCTCGACTACCCGCCGCGCGACCAGGGCGGCATCAACCCGTCGGGCGAGTTCCGGGTGAAGTGGGACCTGTACGCGAACATACGGCCGGCGAAGAGCCGCATGGGCCTGTCGCGCGTCGGCGTGCCGATGGACCTGATCATCGTGCGCCAGTGCACCGAAGGCTTCTATGCCGACCGCAACATGTTCATGGGCGTGGGCGAGTTCATGCCGACGCCGGACATCGCGATCGCGGTGCGCAAGATCACCGCCGAGGCCTCGCGCAAGATCGCCATCGTCTCGTTCGAGCTGGCGCGCGGGCGGAGGAAGAAGGTCACCATCGTGCACAAGCACAACGTGATGAAGATGTCCGACGGCCTCTGGCTGCGCGAGGCGCGCGCGGTGGCGAAGGACTATCCGGATGTCGAGGTGGAAGAGAAGATCGTCGATGCGATGGCGGCGCTGCTGGTGCGCGATCCGTCGAAGTTCGACGTGGTGATGGCCGAGAACATGTTCGGCGACATCCTGTCCGACGAAGCCGGCGAGCTTTCCGGCAGCCTCGGCCTTGCCGGGTCCACCAACCAGGGCGACAACTTCTGCGTCGCCCAGGCGCAGCACGGCTCCGCGCCGGACATCGCCGGCAAGGGGATCGCCAACCCGGTATCGTTGATGCTTTCGGCCGGGATGCTGTTCGACTGGTTCGGGCGGCGGACCGGCCGGACGAACCTGCTCGATGCCGCCGCCGCGATCGAACGTGCGATCGACTCGGTGGTGGTCGATCCGAAGCGCCGCACCGGCGACCTCGGCGGACCGCTCGGCACTGCCGCGTTCACCGCTGAAGTCGTGCAGGCTGTCGCCTCCGCCTGAACGGGACCCGCCCCAATGACCTATCGCATCGGACTCATCCACGCGACACCGCTGGCGGTCGCGCCGATCAACGACGCGCTGCGCGCAGGCATGCCGGGTGCGCTCGCGATGAACGTGCTCGACGACTCGCTTGCATTCGACCGCGCTGCGCCCGGTGGCATGCAGGTGGATTTCGCGCCGCGCTTCCGGGCCCTGGCCGACTACTGCGTCGCGCAGCGCGTCGACGGCATCATCTACACCTGCTCCGCGTTCGGCGAGGCGATCGACGCGGTGCGGCGTGAGGCATCGTTGCCGATGCTCAAGCCGAACGAAGCGATGGTCGAAGAGGCGGTGGCGGCCGACATGCCGATCGTCGTGCTCGCTACCTTCGCGCCCAGCATCCCGTCGATGGAAGTCGACTTCCGGGAGGCGATCGGTCCTGGCGGCCGGATGCCGGAGCTGATCGGCGTGCATGTGCCCGATGCGCAGCGCCTGCTCGGGGAAGGCGACGGCGCGACCCATGATCGGCTGGTCGCCGAAGCCGCCGCCCGCTACAAGGGGCGCGGTCGCCTGCTGCTGTGCCAGTTCTCGATGGCGCGGGCCGCGGCGGCGGTCGAGGCGGCGACCGGCGAGAAGCCTCTGACCAGCCCGGAAAGCGCGGTCGCCAAGATGCGGCGGGTGCTCCAGGCCTGAGGCGCCGGGTCAGTTCGCGCCGCCCAGCCGGCACCTTTCCAGGTCCATGCGGCGCGCTGCGCCCGGTCGCGCAGCGTCGGGGGCTATCCGCTCGAGTTGCGCGAGCAGCGTGCGCAGCGTGTCTGCCGGTGCCTCGACATGGGGGACATGCCCGATGCCGGGCAGGATGTCGATCGTCGCATCCGGTATCAGTCCGGCGATCCTGCGGCCCTCGTCCAGCGGCACCACGCCGTCGGCCTCGCCGAACACGATGCCGACCGGACGGGCGATCAGGCGAAGCGCGTCGGCGCGCCTGCTCAGGGCTTCCAGGTCGGGCTCGAACAGGAACGGCAGCCAGTCGGCATAGCCAGGCGTGGTGCCCGTGCGGCGCAGCGGACGCCGCAGGATGTCCGCCTGCTCCTCGGTCGCCGCCGATTCCAGCGCCACCGTCGATGCCAGGAACCGGCGGGTCAGCGCCGGGTTGCTCAGCGTCGCGGCCGTCAGCATGCGGGTCAGCCTCTCGGATCCGAGGACGAGTTCCATCAGCGCGGATACCGGCGGGGGCTCTTCGTTCGCCGGCGGCAGCGCCAGGGCCGGCGAGACCAGCAGGGCACCGACCAGGCGCTGCGGGAAACGCATCAGGGCCTCGACTACCGGCCCGGCCCCGGACGAATGCCCGAGCAGCACGCCGCGGCAGACATCCAGTTCATCGAGCACCCCGATCAGGCGCGCGGCCTGGTCGGCACGGCTGTAGCGCGCCTGCGGATCACGGTCGGAGAAGCCGAACGGCGGCAGGTCCACCGCCACCACCCGGTAGCCGGCCTTCGCCAGGCCCTGGCCGATCCCGGCCCAGAAGCCGCTCCATGCGCCAGTACCGTGGCTGATCAGGATCGGCGTTGCGTCGCGCGGTCCCCATTCCTGGACGAAGACACGGCCGAACGTCGGGTCCAGCGGGAACACTTGCAGCAGGCGTCCCTCGGGCGGCGCCGAGGTCTCCTGTGCTTCGGTTTCCCGGGCCGCCGCGGATCCGTCGACGGCGATCAGCACGCAGATGAAGACGAACAGCAACAGCGCGCAACCGGCCGCGAGTGCGCGTACCAGCGTCGAGGGGCGTACGCCGTGGCGCGGTGCCGGGTTGCGGGCTTGCGCCTCGAATGCGTTTCCTGACGGGTCCATGTGCTCATGCTGCATTGCGAATCGGCCGATGATGCCTCTTTCATGGACCTGCCGCACCGTGGCCGTGATCGCCGGCGGGCTGCTGCCGATCGTGGCGCGCAGCCTGCGTCGAACGGGCACGGGCAGGTGCTGCGCCGAGGATGTGCGGGGCGCCGGACAATCGTGCGGCCGTTACGTTGCGTTCACGTGGCGCTGCTACACTCCGGCCCGCCCGCTGTCTGCCCTGTCAATCAGGAGTCACCCGATGAAACTGCACTCGATGTCGCTGCGATCCCTGCGCCCGACCACGGTTGGCGCTGTCCTGGCCACTGCAGCCGTGCTGGCCATGCCACTGGCGACCATGGCCGTCCCGGCCCTGGCCGCAGACAACTTCCCGCAGAAGCCGATCCGGATCATCGTGCCGTTCCCGCCCGGCGGCGGCACCGATTTCGTTACGCGCGTGATCCAGCAGCCGCTGTCCGATCTGCTCGGGCAGCAGGTGCTGATCGACAACCGGGGTGGCGCGCAGGGGATCGTGGGCACGCAGATCGGCGCGCGCTCCTCGAACGACGGCTATACGCTGGTCATCGCCGAGATCGGGGCGACGGCGGTCGCCCCGCCGATGAGTCCGAAGCCGCCGTTCGACGCCATCCGCGACTTCGTGCCGGTCGCCATGCTGGTCGAACAGCCCTACCTGATGAGCATCCATCCGTCGGTGCCGGCGAAGAACCTCGCCGAGTTCGTCAAGCTGGTGCAGGCCAGCCCGGGCAAGTTCAATTTCGGCTCCGGCAATGCGACCGCGCATGTCGCACAGGAAGTGTTCTATTCGACGGCCAAGCTGAAGATGACCCACATCCCCTATCGTGGATCGGGCCCGGCCATGGCGGCCCTGCTGTCGAACGAGGTGCAGGTGATCTTCTCCGGCCCGACCGCGGCGCTGCCACAGATCAAGGCGGGCAAGGTTCGGCCGCTGGCGGTGACCTCGCCGAAGCGGTCGGGTGAACTGCCGGACGTGCCGACGATGTCGGAGCTCGGCTACAAGGGCTTCGAGATCCGCGGCTGGTACGGGTTGATGGCGCCGGCCGGCACGCCGCGTGCGGTGGTGATGCGCCTGAACGAGGCGATCAACAAGGTGCTCTCCGGCGGTCCGGCCGCGCAGACCCTGAAGGATCGCGGCTTCGATCCGACGCCGATGTCGCCGGATGAATTCGGCAAGTACCTGCGCGCGGAAGTCGCACGCTGGGCCAAGGCGGTGAAGCAGTACGAAGTGAAGGCCACCGACTAGCAGGCGCGGGTTCCGGGGCCGGCCACGGGTGCAGGGAACAGGCGGCCGGAGCAGACGACCGGCCCCATAAGCTGAGACAATCCCCGGTCGTCTTTCCGGGGATCGTGTCCGCCGCTTCGCAGCGGGCGAAGCCATGTACCTGCTCGCGTTCGTCACGATGATCGTCCAGGGCTCCCAGATGGGGAGCCGGGTGCTGGCCACCCTGTTCGCGCTGGAACTGGACACGAGCAAATGGACGATCGGGCTGCTGATCGCCTCCTATTCGGTCCTGCCGTTGCTGCTGGCCATCTATGCCGGCCGCGTCGCCGACCGCCTGGGCACGCGCAAGCCGATGCTGTTCGGCATCGTGTCGATGACGCTCGGATTGCTGGTGCCGTTCGTGTTTCCGACGCTGACCGGCCTGTTCGTGTCGGCGACGATGGTCGGGCTGGGCTTCGCGTTCTACAACGTGTCGACCCAGAGCCTGGCCGGGCAGTTCGGGCCGAAGGCCGATCGCACGCGCAACTTCGCGACCCTGTCGCTCGGCTATTCCGCATCCAACCTGATCGGACCAGTGACCACCGGCTACCTGATCGAGTGGTATGGCCACTCCGACGCGTCCGGCTTCCTCGCCGGTTCGATGTTCTTCGCGCTGGTCGTGCTGTATTTCTGCCGCTCGCTGAACACGGTCCCGTCGACCGATGCCAGCGGCAAGCCCGGCAGTTCCTTCGACCTGCTGTCCAACCCGGAACTGCGCAAGATCCTGATCGCCAGCGCACTGATCGTGACCGGCTGGGACCTGTTCACCTTCTACGTGCCGATCTACGGGCACAACATCAACCTCTCCCCGGCGGAGATCGGCAAGATCCTGGGCGCCTTCGCCGTCGGCGGATTCGTCATGCGTGCCTGCCTCGGGCCGCTCACCACGCGCTTCCGGGTGCGCCCGGTGCTGATGACCGCGATGTTCTTCGGCGCGGCGATCTACGTCGTGTTCCCGTTCATCGAGAACTATGCGCTGCTGCTGCTGTTCGCGTTCCTGGCCGGCGGCGCGCTCGGCACCGGCCAGCCGCTGACGCTGGCGATGGTGTTCAACCGATCGCCGGAGGGCCGGGGGGGCGAGGTCACCGGGCTGCGGCTGGCGATCAACAACATGACCCACGTGATCGTGCCGGTGGGTGCCGGTGCGCTGGGCACGCTGGTCGGCGTGGCGCCGGTGTTCCTGCTGGCGTCGGCCTTCCTGGTGGTCGGCGGCCTGATGAGCCGGCGCGCCTGACTACTGTACGTCGCGCAACCGGACCTGGGCTTCGAACAGCCGCTTCTTCGCCGCCTCGACCGCCGCTTCGAGTCGGCGCACGCGTTCCAGGTACTGCTCGGTCGGGCGGCTGCGTACCCCGCCGATGCCCTGGCGGTCTCCGGGCTGGTCGGTCTCCTGCCCGGCCACCAGCGCCTTCTGCGCCGCTTCGAGGTCGCGTTCCGCGGCATTGACCGCGTCCATCGCCTTCTGGCGCTGGGCTTCGCGTGCCTGCTGGCGCTGGCGGAATTCCTCGCTCTGGCGCGCGGTCTCGGCACGCCGGGCTTCGGCAGCCGCGCCCGGGTTGCTGCCGGCGGCCGGCCGGTCGACGATCACCTTCGGCGTGACGTCGACCTTGTCGACCGACACCGCGCCGGGGACCGGCTCCTGCGAATAGATGACCCGGCCGGTCGAATCGACCGACTTGAAGATCGCCTGGGCCTGCGCGCTTCCCGCCGCGAACAGCGCGCAGGCGATCAGGCCGGTGGCCACGGGCCGGCGGCGGCGCGGTGTTGATATCAGGGCGGGGGGCATCTGCATCGATCTCTTCCAGGGACATTCGGGCGGTGGCTGCGGCACCTTCGTCGAAGAACGCAGCCGACCCCCGGCGGGCTGACCGCGGAGGATCCCGGTCGGCGGGACCCGGGACGATAACTGCTTATCGGCAGAGTCTGGTCGCGTTGTAGGGGATTTTCAATCGCCAGCCCGCCCGATCGGATGAAATGTGACAGTTTTGTGTCAAAGTCCGAGGTTGTTCGACAATCGCCTGAACCGAAAGACTTTTCCGAAGTGCAGACCCTGCTGAACCTGCTTGCCGCCGTAGCCCTTCTGGTCTGGGGGACGCATATCGTCCGCACCGGGGTGATGCGGGTGTTCGGCGCCGACCTGCGGCGCATCCTCGGTGGCAGCGTCGACAACCGGTTCAAGGCGTTCGGGGCCGGGCTGGGTGTCACCGCAGTGGTGCAGAGCAGCACGGCCACGGCCATGCTCACCACGTCCTTCGTTGGCCAGGGACTGATCGCGACCGCGCCGGCGCTGGCCGTGATGCTGGGCGCCGATGTCGGCACCGCGCTGGTCGCGCAGTTCTTCTCGCTCGACCTCGGCTGGTTGTCGCCCGCGCTGATCCTGGTCGGCGTCGTCCTGTTCCTTTCGCAGCAGAACCGGACTGCCGGCCGCGTCGGACGGATCGCGATCGGGCTCGGGCTGATCATGCTGGCATTGCGGCTGATCACCGAGACCGCGGCGCCGCTGACCGAGGCGGCCGAGGTGCGCGTGCTGTTCTCGACGCTCACCGGCGACCACGGGCTGGACATGCTCCTGGGTGCGCTGTTCACGATCGCCGCCTATTCGAGCCTGGCGATCGTGCTGCTGGTGTCGACGCTGGCCGCGAGCAACCTGATTGCGCCCGACGTGGCGATCGGGCTGGTGCTCGGGGCGAATCTCGGGGGTGGCCTGCTCGCGGTGCTGGCCAGCCTGCGCGCCGGCGTCGCGGCCCGGCGGGTGGCGCTCGGCAACTTCGGATTCAAGATCACCGGCTGCATCATCGCGCTGGTCATGCTCGATCCGCTGCTCGCCGGCCTCGCGGCCTTCGATGCCGATCCCAGCCGGATGGCGCTCAACTTCCACCTCGCCTTCAACCTGTTCCTCGCGGTGCTGTTCATCGCCTGGATCGGCCCGATCGGGCGGCTGCTCGAGCGCCTGCTGCCGGTGCCTGCGCCGACCGGCAACGACGCCAGCGTGGCGCGCTACCTCGACCCCGTGGCCCTGGGCACGCCGACGCTGGCGATCGCCTGCGCTGCGCGCGAGGCATTGCGCCTGGGCGACCTGATCGAGTCGATGCTGAAGAACCTGCTGCTGGTGCTGCGCGACAACGACGGCGATGCCGCGCAGTCGCTGCGCAAGGCCGACGACGACGTCGACAAGCTCTACACCTCGATCAAGCTGTTCCTGACGCAGATCAGCCGCGAGGCGCTGGAAGAGAAGGAAGGCCGGCGCTGGGCCGAGATCATGTCGATCACCATCAACCTCGAGCATGTCGGCGACATCGTCGACAAGAACCTGCTCGAGATGGCCGAAAAGAAGATCCGCAAGCGGTTGTCCTTCTCCGACGCGGGCATGGCCGAAATCTGCGAACTGCACGGGCGCGTGCTGGCGAACCTGCAACTCGGCCTGAACGTCTTCATCAATGGCGACCTCGCCTCGGCGCGCCGGCTGCTGGCCGAGAAGGAGCAGATACGCGAGCTCGAGCGCACGTTCGCCGATTCGCACCTGAAGCGCCTGGCCGACAACACGCTGCAGAGCATCGAGACCAGTGCGTTGCACCTCGACATCCTGCGTGACCTGAAGCGCATCAATTCGCATATCGCATCGATCGCGTATCCGATCCTCGAACAGGCCGGTGCACTGGCGCCGACGCGCCTGCGCCCGGCGATACCGGGAGCCGCCGCGCGCGCCGGCACGCCACCGCAGGAACGGCCCTAGCCGCGACGGGCCTGGCCGGCACCGGGCCGCCGCCATCCATCGGCCGGGCGGCCCGCACCGCCGCGGGCGCGTAAAATGGGCGGCCATCACGCGACGCCGACGACCGAATGCCCCAGCCCTCCTTTGTCCACCTTCGCCTTCACAGCGAGTATTCGGTCAGCGACGGCCTGCTTCAGCCGGACGCCGCGCTGGAGCGCGCCAGGGCGCTGGGCATGCCGGCGCTGGCGATCACCGACTCGGCGAACCTGTTCGGACTGATCAAGTTCTACCGGGCGGCGATGGCGCTCGGCGTGAAGCCGATCGCAGGCGTCGACATGGTCGTCACCCAGGAGGCCGACCGCGATCGGCCGATGCGCCTGCTGCTGCTCTGCCAGTCCCCGGCGGGCTACCGCCGGTTGTGCGAACTGATCACCCGCGCCTACCGCGAGAACCAGCACCGCGGCCGTCCGGAGCTGCGCCGCGAATGGCTCGACGGTGACGGCTGCGACGGACTGATCGCGTTCTCGGGTGCGCGCAAGGGCGAGGTCGGGGCTGCGCTCCTGGGCGGCAACACGGCACTGGCCGAGTCGCTGGCGAAGGAATGGGCTGCCCGGTTCCCCGGCCGCTTCTACATCGAACTGCAACGCGCCGGGCATGCGGACGACGAGCCGCACCTGCGCGCGGCGGCCGCGATGGCGGCGCGGCTCGGGTTGCCGGTGGTGGCGACCCATCCGATCCAGTTCCTCGACGCGGACGACTTCAAGGCGCACGAGGCACGGGTCTGCATCTCCGAGGGCTATTCGCTCGGCGACCAGCGGCGCCCGAAGGACTTCACCGCGGACCAGTACCTGCTGCCGGCCGAAGAGATGGTGCAGCGGTTCGCCGACCTGCCGTCCGCCCTGGCCAACACGGTCGAGGTCGCGAAGCGCTGCAACCTCGAACTCACGCTGGGCAAGACCCACCTGCCGCGCTTCCCGACGCCCGATGGCGTCACGCTGGACGACTTCCTGCGCATGGAGGCCGAACGCGGGCTGGAGGCGCGGATGCAGGTGCTCTACCCGCATCCCGAGGAGCGCGAACGCGAGATGCCGCGCTACCGCGAGCGGCTGGCGTTCGAGATCGGCACCATCATCAAGATGGGCTTCCCCGGCTACTTCCTGATCGTCGCCGACTTCATCAACTGGGCGAAGCAGAACCAGGTGCCGGTCGGCCCGGGCCGGGGTTCTGGCGCCGGTTCGCTGGTGGCCTATTCCCTGTGCATCACCGACCTCGACCCGCTGCGCTACAACCTGCTGTTCGAGCGCTTCCTGAACCCGGAGCGGGTATCGATGCCCGACTTCGACATCGACTTCTGCCAGGAGGGCCGCGACAAGGTCATCAGCTACGTGCGCCAGAAGTACGGTGCCGAGAGCGTGTCGCAGATCGTCACCTTCGGCACCATGGCCGCGCGCGCGGTGGTGCGCGATGCTGGCCGCGTGCTCGACCTGCCGTTCCTGTTCTGCGATGCGATCGCCAAGCTGATCCCGTTCCAGCCGGGCAAGCTGGTGACGCTGCGCCGGCGCGAAGGCGAGGGCGACTCCGGCGTGATCTACGCGCGCGAGGTCGAACCGCAGATCGAGGCGCGCGAACAGGCCGAGGAGGAGGTGGCCGAACTGCTGGCGCTGGGCGAGCGCCTGGAAGGCGTGGTGCGCAACGTAGGCATGCATGCCGGCGGCGTGCTGATCGCGCCCGGGAAGCTCACCGATTTCTGCCCGCTGTACATGGCCGCCGGCACCGAGGCTGCGGTCAGCCAGTTCGACAAGGACGATGTCGAGGCGGTGGGCCTGGTCAAGTTCGACTTCCTCGGGCTGACCACGCTGACCATCCTCGACTGGACGCTCAAGTTCATCGCGCGCATCGATCCCGACGCCGGCGTGCGCCTCGAGCAGTTGCCGCTCGACGACGCCGAGGCCTACCGGCTGTTCGCGCGGGCCAACACGACGGCGGTGTTCCAGTTCGAATCGCGCGGCATGCGCGACCTGCTGAAGCTGGCGCGCCCCGACCGCTTCGAGGACATCATCGCGCTGGTGGCGCTGTACCGGCCGGGCCCGATGGACCTGATCCCGGAGTTCTGCGACCGCAAGCATGGCCGGCACGAGGTGTCGTATCCGGACCCGAGGGTCGAGGAAGTCCTGTCCGAGACCTACGGCATCATGGTCTACCAGGAGCAGGTGATGCAGATGGCGCAGCGCGTGGGCGGCTACTCGCTCGGCGGCGCCGACCTGCTGCGCCGTGCGATGGGCAAGAAGAAGGCGGAAGAGATGGCGCAGCACCGCCAGATCTTCGCCGAGGGCGCGGCGAAGTCCGGCATCGACGGCGACCGGGCGAACGAGATGTTCGACCTGATGGAGAAGTTCGCCGGCTACGGCTTCAACAAGTCGCATGCCGCCGCCTACGCGCTGGTGGCGTACCAGACTGCGTGGTTCAAGGTGCACCACGCAGCCGCGTTCTTCGCGGCCAACCTTTCCGCGGTGATGGACGATGCCGACAAGGTGCGCGCGCTGTGCGAGGACGCGAAGGAGAACGGACTCGACGTGCTGCCGCCGGACATCAACAGCGGCGAGTACCGCTTCGTGCCGATCGACCGCCAGACCATCCGCTTCGGGCTGGGCGCGATCAAGGGTACCGGCGAATCGGCGATCGATTCCATCGCGGCCGCACGCACCAGGGCCGGACCGTTCCGCGACGTGTTCGACCTCTGTGCACGAGTCGACAAGCGGCTGGTCAACCGGCGGGTCATCGAGGCGCTGGTGCGCGCCGGTGCGTTCGACGGACTCGACGACAACCGCGCGCGCCAGCTCTCCTGGGTCGGCATCGCGATCGCATCGGCCGAGCAGCGCGAGCGCAACGCGCAGCAGGTGTCGCTGTTCGGGTCGACCGAGACCGAGGCACGGCCGCAGGTGGTTCTGCCCGAGCCGGCGCCCTGGGATCGTCGTGTGCAGTTGCGCGAAGAGAAGGCCGCGCTCGGCTTCTACCTGTCCGGCCATCCGTATTCGGCCTACCGCGACGAGATCGGCCGCTTCGTGCGCTCGACGCTGGCCACGCTGGCGCCGTCGTCCGGCGGTGGCGGGGGCGGGGGCGGCGAGTATGGTGGCGGCGGTTTCGGACAGTCCACGCAGGTGATCGCGGGCGTGGTCGAATCGGTGCGCCAGCTGAAGACGCAGAGCTCGAACCGGCTGATCGTGGTGGCATTGTCCGACGGCACCGCAGCGGTCGAGGTCACGCTGTACGGCGAACTGTACGACCTGCACCGCAAGGCGATCGTCGAGGATGCGGTGCTGGTGCTTGAAGTGAAGGTGCGCGACATCCGCCGTGGCGGCGCCGAGGGCGAGGCGGGCGAGACGTTCCGCCGGATCTCCGCCGACAAGGTGTACGACCTGACCGCGGCGCGCAACCGGTTCGCGCGCGGGCTCCGGCTGCATTGCAACGGGCAGCTGGCCTCCGCGACCACCGAGGCGAACATCCGCCGGCTGCAGGACCTGCTCGGGCCGCACCGCGAGGGGCCGTGCCCGGTGCAGATCCTGTACGACAACGGGCAGGCCACGGTCCCGATCACGCTCGGCGAACGCTGGAACGTGAACCTGCACGACGATCTCGTCGGCAAGCTGGGCGAGTGGCTGAAGCCCGAGGCGGTCGAGATCGTCTACTGATGGGATTCTCGTCATGAGTGCGCGCTGGATCGATGCCCCGATGTTCGATGCCCTGTCCGGGCAGGCGCGTGCCGCTGCGCGGCGCCGGAAGAACCTGAACTTCCATCCGGCGAACGACTACCCGAGCAACCGGCTGCTCAACGCGATCGAACCCGACTCGTACGTGCCGCCGCATCGGCACCTCGATCCGACCAAGGACGAGACGCTGTTCGTGCTGCGCGGCGCGATCGGCGTGCTGCTGTTCGACGAAGCCGGCAAGGTGCTCGACCAGCGGGTCCTGCGTGCCGGGGGCGACAGCGTCGGCATCGACATTCCTCACGGCGTGATTCATTCGCTGGTCGCGCTGGAAGACGGTACCGTCGTGTTCGAGGCGAAGGCCGGACCGTTCGCCGAGCGCATGCCCGCCGAGCTCGCGGCGTTCGCGCCGCCGGAAGGTGGGTCGGACGCGGCCGGTTTCCTGAACTGGATGCGCAGCCGGTTCGACTGAGGCATTCTGTGCGTTGCGGCGTTGGCGGGCTATCGGTGGGCTATCGCACGTGACGGACAGATGACGCTGTCATATGAGCGATGCATCGACTGCAACGTGCGTTCATTAACTTGTGCCCACTCGTGCGATGCAGAAAGCACCAGGCAAGGCTGCATCCGGGCACGAGCCCAGCCGATCCAAGCCAGGAGCCCACCGTGACTCAGAATATCTCGAGCAGCCGTCGCTCGTTCATCAAGGCCTCTTCCACCCTCGCCGCAGTGCCGTTCGTCGGCGCGCTCGGTGCGATGCATGCGCGCGTCGCACAGGCCGCCGGTTTCTCGCAGCGCGTGATCGGACCCTACGGCCCGGTCGCACCGGTCAAGGACCTCACCACCGGCCTCGAACTGATCAGGCTGCCGTCGGGGTTCAGCTACAAGACCTACGGCTGGACCGGCGACATGATGACCGACGGCCAGGCCACCCCCGGTTCGCACGACGGCATGGGCGTCATCGTCACCCGCCGCGTCGGCCGCAGCCAGGAAATGATCCTCTGCCGCAACCATGAGCGCGGCAACACGGCCACGGCGATCGTCACGCCGCGCCAGGGCTACGACACCGTCGCCTCGGGCGCGAATGCGACCCGGCCCGGTGGCGGCAACACCAACCTGGTGTTCCGCGACGGCAACTGGGTGTCTTCGGTCGGCAGCCTGTCCGGCACGCTGACCAACTGTGCCGGCGGCGTCACGCCCTGGGGCACCTGGCTCAGCTGCGAAGAGACGATCTCCAACCGTACCAGCGTGGGCGGCCTGAAGCACGGCTATGTGTTCGAAGTGTCGGCAGACCCGACGCAAACCACCGGCGAGCCGATCGTCGGCATGGGCCGCTTCCAGCACGAAGCCGCCGCCGTCGATCCGGTCACCGGCTTCGTGTACGAGACGCATGACGCCACCCGGCTGAACGGCATCTATCGCTACGAGCCGTTGATCACCACGGGAACCCTCGGTTCGCTGGCTCGGGGTGGAACCCTGAAGATGGCGAAGATCAAGAGCGTAATCACGCAGGCGCCGTCGGTGCTCAATCCGGCGCCGCCGGCGCAGGCCGTGCTGCTCGCGCCGCAGCTGGGCGACAGCTACGAGCTCGAGTGGGTCACCATCGACTTCCCCGATGCCGACCCGGTCGCCAACGTGCCGGCGAACTACTTCCCGTACGTGACCGGCGTGTCGACCCCTGCCGGCCCGTTCAAGGAAGGTTTCGACAAGGGTGGCGCACAGCTGGGCCGCGGCGAAGGCATCTGGTACTGGAACCGCAAGATGTACATCGTGGACACCTCCGGTGGCCTGAGCACTGCCGGCGTGCCGGGCAGCGGCGAAGGCACGGTCTGGGAACTCGACTGCGACACCCAGGTGCTGACCTGCATCTTCGTGGTGCAGCAAGGCCAGTCGAACGTCGGCAACAACGCCGACAACATCTGCATCAGCCCGAAGGGCGGCATCCTGGTGTTCGAGGATGGCGGCACGCACACCTTCAATGGCGCGACGGTCGGTTGCCGGATGATGGGCATCCTGCCCGACGGCAATACCTTCACCTTCGGCGAGAACAACATCACCGCAGCGATCCGCGCCCAGGCCGTCGCAATGGGCAAGGCTGCCGGCACTGGTGACGGCCGCGGCGGCGAGTTCTGCGGCGGCACGTTCTCGCCCGACGGCCGGGTGCTGTTCGTGAACATCCAGACGCCCGGCATCACCTTCGCGATCTCCGGCCCGTGGGGTGCAGGCCCGCTGTAACAATCGGCTGCGATCCTCGGGCAGGTGCTTGTTCACCTGCCCGACTCAAGACAAACAGGAGCAACTAGACATGCAAAGCAACGCCTTCCTCGGCGCACTGTGCGCCGCACTGCTGGTCGCCGCACCGTCGGCCCAGGCCATCACCCTCACCTCGACCAGCCTCGGCGGCAACGACAACAACGGCGTGGTGATCGGCGCCGGCACGCTGGGCATCGACGTCGGCATTCGCGGCTTCTCGCCGGCGACCTTCACGTTCACCCGGACCCCGAACAGCGCCGCTGCCTACGATTTCAGCTCGGTCATCGACAACCTGATCGGGTTCCCGTTCGGTTCCGTTTCGATCTCGCTGCTGGGCGGTGCCACCTTCAACGGAACCGGCAGCGTGACGCCGGTCTTCGGCAGCGTCAATGCGACCACCCTGCTGCCGGCAGTGAACCCGACGATGCTCACCGTCGGCTTCGGCGTGAACGGCGAGCCTTTCGGCGTCGAAATCGGCAACCCGTTCGGCGTCGTGGGCCTGTCCGACTGGAACATCCGCCTGAACAACGCCAACAGCTTCTCGGTCACGTTCGCGCCCACGCCGATCCCGGTGCCGGGCGGGCTGGTGCTGTTGCTGAGCGGCCTGGTCGGCGTCGGCGTGCTGTCCCGCCGCCGCAAGGCCTGACGCGTCCAGACCTGCGGAAGCGCTGAGAGGGAGGGGCGCCAGTGGCGCCCCTTTCCCGTTCTGTCGAACACACTGAATCCTGAAGGAGACCTCCATGGTTGCCGACATCCGCAAGAGCCGCCGCTCGTTCATCCAGAGCAGCGCATCGATCGCTGCCGCACCGTTCGTCGCATCACTGGCCGGCCTGCATGCAAAGCATGCGCACGCCGCAGGCCCGTCCGCACTGGTGCCCAGCCCGTATGGTCCGATCGCCCCGGTGAACGACCTGGTGACCGGCCTGCCCCTGCTCAAGCTGCCGAAGGGCTTCACGTACAAGAGCCATGGCTGGACTGCCGATCCGATGACCACCGGCGGTGCGACGCCCGGCAACCATGACGGCATGGCGGTGATCCGCAGCCGCAGGGTCGGGCGCTCGACCGAGATCACCCTGGTGCGAAACCATGAACTCGGCGTCGGTCCGGCGACGATCGCGGCACCGGCCCGCTACGACATCGGCAACTACGTGGTGCCGGCCGGGTCGACCTTTCCGGTCGGTACACCCAACCTCAACGGCGTCAACGGCTTTGCCGCCGGCGGCACCACCAACCTCGTGTTCCGCGACGGCAACTTCGTCGAGTCTTACCCGAGCCTCGGCGGCACGCTGGGCAACTGCGCCGGCGGCGCGACGCCCTGGGGAACCTGGCTGACCTGCGAAGAGACGGTGGCCAATGTCTCCAGCTTCGGCGGCAAGAAGCATGGGTATGTGTTCGAAGTGCGCGCGGACGCCGCGACCACGACCGGCGTGCCGATCATCGGCATGGGCCGGCTGGTGCATGAAGCGGTCGCAGTCGACCCTGTCACCGGCATCGTCTACGAGACCGAGGACAACCGAAACGCCGCCGGCTTCTATCGCTACATCCCGCTGGTCACCCCGGGCGGCCCGGGTTCGCTCGAGCAGGGCGGCCGGCTGCAGGCAGCCCGTGTCATCGGCATGCCGAACGCCGACCTGATCGTCGCTGCGGTCGGCGACACCTACCGGCTGGAATGGGTCGACATCGCCGATCCCGACGCCGAGCCCGTGCTGCGTTCGAACTTCCCCGACTTCGGGCCGTCCGGCAGCGGCCCCGCCCCCGGCACTGCTGCGCTCACCGGCCCGTTCGCGCAGGCCTGGGACGCGGGCTGCCTGCGCATGAGCCGCGGCGAAGGCATCTGGTACTGGAACCGGAAGATGTACATCGTCGATACCGCCACCGGACTGCAGAACCGGCAGACGCCACCCGGACGGCGTGGCCAGGGTGACGGTGCGGTCTGGGAACTCGACCTGGACAGCCAGCAACTGACCTGCATCTATGCGGTGCCGCAGTTCTCGTCGCAGGTCGGCAACAACCCGGACAACGTGACGGTCAGCCCGAAGGGCGGCATCCTGCTGTGCGAGGATGGTGGCACGTTCAGCTTCAACGGCGAAACCTTCGGCGCGCGATTGACCGGCCTCACCGCCGGTGGCGATGCCTATGCGTTCTGCGAAAACAACGAGACCTCCGACGTGCTCGCCGGCGCGCGCGCGCTCGGCAAGTTCGTCAACGGCGGCACCCCGCCGCCGGCGCAACTGGGGGCCGAGTTCGCGGGTGCCTGCTTCGATCCGACCGGGCGCGTGCTGTTCGTGAACCTCTACACCCCGGGCACCACGTTCGCGATCTCGGGTCCGTGGGGTGCCGGTCCGCTGTAGCTGGGTCGGGTTTCCTGCAGGGTGGGGCAGCAACCCGCCCCGCCCTTGCGGCTGCGGCCTTACACTGCCGGTCATGGAGGAGTCCATGACCGGCAATTCCTTTCCCGCCAGGCGGCGGGGGTTCATCCGCAGCGTCGCCGCTGCCACCGGGGCGCCGCTCATTGCTGCACTGGCGGGCCTGCGTTCACGTTCGGCCACTGCCGCCGAAGGCCGTCAGTCGGCGCTGGTCGCGAGCCCGTACGGCCCCCTGGCCCCGGTCAACGACCAGGTCACCGGGTTGCCGCTGGTCAAGCTGCCCAGGGGGTTCAGCTACCAGAGCCATGGCTGGACCTACGATCCGATGTCCTCGGGTGAGCAGACGCCGGGCAACCACGACGGCATGGGCGTCGTGCGGGTGCGCAGGGTCGGCAATGCGTCCGAGATCACGCTGGTGCGTAACCACGAACGGCGCACGGGGCCGGCTGCGATCGCGGCACCCGCGCAGTACGACCGCCACCGCTACGAAGTGCCCCCCGGCCTGCCCGCGTCAGCGTTGCCGCCGGGTACGCCCAACCTGTCCGGCCATGCAGCCGGCGGCACCACCAATATCGTGTTCCGCGGCGGCCGCTTCGTCGAATCGTTCGCCAGCCTGGGCGGGACGATGCTCAACTGTGCCGGGGGCGTGACGCCCTGGGGCACCTGGCTCACTTGCGAAGAGACGCTCGCCAATGGCAGTCCGGTCGGCGGCCGCCGGCATGGCTATGTGTTCGAAGTGCGCGCCGATGCCGGCGGCACGACCGGGGTGCCGATCGTCGGCATGGGGCGCCTGATCCACGAGGCTGCCGCAGTCGATCCCGATACCGGGTTCGTCTACCAGACCGAGGACAGCCGCAATGCCTCCGGGCTCTATCGCTACCTGCCCGAGGCGCGCCAGGGTCGTCCCGGCTCGCTCGAGCAGGGCGGGCGGCTGCAGGCGGCGCGCGTCGTCGGCCGCCGCAACGTCGACCTGATCGCGCCGTCGCTCGGTGACGCCTACACGCTCGAGTGGGTGGACATACGCAATCCCGATGCGGATCCGCAGATGCGCAGCGGTTTCCCCGACTTCGGTCCCGGTGGCAACGGCCCGGAACCGGGCGACGCCCTGCTGTCGGGGCCGTTCGCCCAGGGCTGGGATGCCGGCGGCCTGCGCATGTCGCGTGGCGAGGGCATCTGGTATGCGAAGCGCAGGATGTACATCGTCGATACCGGCGCCGGCCTGGAGTCGCGCACCACTCCGCCACCGCGCCGGGGCCGTGGCGACGGTGCGGTCTGGCAGCTCGACCTCGATACCCAGCGGCTGACCTGCATCCATGCGACGCCACAGGGGCGACCGCAGGCGGGCAACAACGCCGACAACATCACGGTCAGCCCGCGCGGCGGGATCCTGCTCTGCGAAGACGGTGGCACCCATGTCGCGGATGCCGAGACGATCGGCACCCGGCTGCTCGGCCTGACCGCGCAGGGCGACGTGTATGCGTTCTGCGAGAACAACCAGACCTCGGCCGTGATGACCCGCGCCCGCGCGCTGGGCAAGCATGTCCACGGCAGCGACCCGGCGGCGGCGTCCCGCATCGGCGCCGAGTTCGCGGGCGCCTGCTTCGATCCGTCCGGACAGTACCTGTTCGTCAATCTCTACGACGCGGGCGTCACGCTGGCGATCACGGGCCCCTGGTCGTCGGGGGCACTCTAGGCGCGGGCACCCCTCCGGCGGCGCCGCCGGACAAGGTCAGTCAGGGCAGGGGCCCTGCAGCCGCCGGCCCAGCGCCAGGACCTGCACGCCGGAGTGCGGTTTCCCTGTCTGCACAGAAGTGGTCCGCGCCGAGCGTGGCGGCGAAGCCCGAACGCTCGAACAGGGAGCGGGGCTGTGCATTGGCCCCCGCGATGAACAGCCGCTTGCCGTTTCGCGCCAGCTTGCGGTGCAGCGTGGTCAGCATGTCGAGGCCGGTCGTGTCGACATTGATCAGCTTCTGCATGTCGAGCACGATCACCTTCGCCGGATGTGCCGGTTCGGCCAGCGCGAGCAGTGGCTCGATCTTGTTCGCCGAGCCGAAGAAGAGCGACCCGAACACTTCGTACACGCGCACCGGCCGCGTCGCCTCCGGCATTGCCGTCGGTGACGGGTCGACCCCGTCCGCAGGGCCGAGGACCTCGCGTACCTGCGTCAGCCCCGACATGCGCGTGATGAAGAACACCGCCGCCAGCACGAGGCCTGCCTGCACCGCGACCGTCAGGTCGAAGATCACGGTCAGCACGAAGGTCGCCAGCAGCACCGCCTGGTAGTTGAACCGGTAGCGGCGCAGGTGCCTGAACTCGCTCCATTCGCCCATGTTCCACGCAACCACCAGCAGGATCGCCGACAGCACCGTGAGCGGGATGTAGCGGGCCGCGGGCGCGGCCACCAGCACCACCAGCAGCAGCGTCAGCGCATGCACGATGCCGGCGACCGGGCTGCGCCCGCCCATGCGCACGTTGGTGCTGGTGCGCGCGATCGCCCCGGTGGCGCAGAAACCGCCGAACAGCGGTGCCGCGAGGTTCGCCAGCCCCTGGGCGATCAGTTCCTGGTTCGGGTCGTGCCGGTCGTCGATCATGTTGTCGGCCACCGTCGCCGACAGCAGGGACTCGATCGCGCCGAGCAGTGCGATGGTGAACGCCGGTGCGATCAGCGGCCCGAGTTCCGAGAACGACACCGTGGGCAGCGCGAACGGCGGCAGGCCGGACGGGATGCCGCCGAACCGGGATCCGATGGTCTCGACATCGAGCCCGAGCGCCGCGGCCAGCGCCGTGCCTGCGACCAGCGCGACCACGGGGCTGGGCACGATGCGCCAGCGCTTCGGCCAGAGCACGATCAGGATCACGCAGGCGACGCCCAGCATCACGCTCTGCGGGTTGAACGTCGGCAGCCCTGTCCAGAGCGCCTCGATCTTGCCGAAGAACTCCGCCGGCAGCGCGTCGATCTCGAGGCCGAGGAATTCCTTCACCTGGGACAGCAGGATGAGCACGGCGATGCCCTTGGTGAACCCGCTGATCACCGAGATCGGGATGAAGCGGATCCAGGTGCCCAGCCGCGCGAGTCCCATGGCGAGCAGCATCACGCCGGCCATCATCGTGCAGATCAGCAGGTTGGCCACGCCGTACTGCATGACGATGCCATAGACGATCACGATGAAGGCGCCGGTCGGCCCGCCGATCTGGACCCGGGAGCCCCCGAACACCGACACGATCAGGCCCGCGACGATCGCGGTGACGATGCCGGACGCCGGGCTCATCCCGCTGGCGATCGCGAAGGCCATCGCCAGCGGCAGCGCGAGGACGCCGACGGTGATGCCGGCAACCACGTCGGTGCCGAATCGCGACCCGTCGTAGCCGCCCATGCTGTCGAGCAGCTTCGGGCGGAACCGGGCCCAGGCAGCCATCGCGTCTACTTGACCTTCATGCCGGGCAGGGCGCCGTCATCGGGCGAGAGGAGGAAGATTCCCGGCCCTTCGCCGCTCGCGGCCAGGATCATGCCTTCGGACACGCCGAACTTCATCTTGCGCGGGGCGAGGTTGGCGACCACCACGGTGAGCCTGCCGACCAGCGATTCGGGCGCATAGGCCGACTTGATGCCGGCGAACACGGTGCGCTGCTCGCCACCGAGGTCCAGCGTGATCTTCACCAGCTTGTCCGCGCCGTCGACCTTCTCGGCATGGGCGATGCACGCGATGCGCAGGTCGATGCGGGAGAAATCCTCGATGCCGATCGTGCCGGGGGCGGCAGGCGTGGCCGTTGCCGTCTTCGACGGCGCTGCGACGGCGCTGGCGCTGGCTGCGGCTGTGGCCGCTGCGGCCGCCGGGGGCGCCGGGGGCGCCGGGGGCGCCGGGGGCGCGCCGCCCGGCAGGCTCTCCCGGTTCGCCGCGACCAGTGCGTCGGTCTGCTTCGCGTCCACCCGCTGCATCAGGTGCTGGTACGGCCGGATCACGTGCCCCGGCGCGAGGATGCTCGTGGCGTCGCTCCACACCAGCGGCGGGATCGACAGGAAGGCTTCGACCTCGTGCGCGAGCTTCGGCAGCACCGGCTTCAGGTACAGGGTGAGCAGGCGGAACAGGTTCAGGGCCGTGCTGCAGACCTCGTGCAGGCGCGCTTCCTGGTCCGGCTGCTTCGCGAGTTCCCAGGGCTTTTCGTGGTCGACATACTGGTTCGCGCGGTCGGCCAGCGCCATCACCTCGCGCATCGCCTTGCCGTACTCGCGTGCGTCGTAGAGCGCCGCGATCGGTCCCTGCGCGGCTCGCATGTCCTCGAGCAGCGAGGGCGGGGCGCCGGTGCCGGAACCGGTGCCGTGGGCCGCATGCGCCATCGCGCCGATCCGCCCGCCGAAACGCTTGCCGATGAACCCTGCGCAACGGCTGGCGATGTTCACGTACTTGCCGACCAGGTCGCTGTTCACCCGGGCGCAGAAGTCAGCCAGGTTGAGGTCGATGTCCTCCATCGTCCCGTTCAGCTTGGCCGCGTAGTAGTAGCGCAGCCATTCCGGGTTCAGGCCCTGCTCGATGTAGCTGCCGGCGGTGATGAACGTGCCGCGCGACTTCGACATCTTCTCGCCGTTGACGGTGAGGAAGCCGTGCGCGTACACCCGGGTCGGGGTGCGGTAGCCGGCATGCTCGAGCATCGCCGGCCAGAACAGCGCATGGAAGTAGAGGATGTCCTTGCCGATGAAGTGGATGAGTTCGGTGTCGTGACCCGGCTTCAGGAAGTGGTCGCGCTCGATCGCCGTGCCTTCGGCCGCACGCCGGTCGACATGGTTGGCGAAGCTGGCGAAGTAGCCGACCGGTGCATCCAGCCACACGTAGAAGAACTTCGAACCGAGCGTGCCCGGGATCGGGAATCCGAAGTAGGGCGCGTCGCGCGAGATGTCCCAGTCGGACAGGCGCGAATCGCCGGGTGCGCCCAGCCATTCCAGCATCTTGTTCGCGGCTTCGGGCTGCAGGTTGCCGGGCGTCTGGGTGTACGTGCGCAGGAACGCCTCGCAGCGCGGATCGGACAGCCGGAAGAAGAAGTGCTCGGACTCTCGCCGCACCGGCGTCGCACCGGACACGGTGGAGTACGGATTGACCAGGTCGGTCGGTGCGTAGGTCGCGCCGCACGCCTCGCAGGAATCGCCGTACTGGTCCTTCGCGCCGCATTTCGGGCACTCGCCCTTGATGTAGCGGTCGGGCAGGAACATCTCGCGCACCGGGTCGAAGAACTGCTCGACCGGGCGCCGGGCGATCAGGCCGGCGGCCTGCAGCGAGCCGTAGATCTCCTCGCAATAGGCGCGGTTCTCGGGCGAGTTGGTGGTGTAGTAGTTGTCGAAGCCGATGCCGAACGCGTCGAAATCGCGCTTGTGCTCGTGCCAGACCCGTTCGATCAGCGCTTCCGGCGTGATGCCTTCGCTCTCGGCGCGCAGCATGATCGGCGTGCCATGGGTATCGTCGGCCCCGACGTAATGGATTTCATGGCCCTGCATGCGCTGGAAACGCACCCAGATGTCGGTCTGGATGTACTCGACCAGGTGTCCGAGGTGGATGCTGCCGTTGGCATAGGGCAGCGCAGAGGTGACCAGGATTCGTCGACGGGACATGCTGTGAAGTCTAGCAGAGCGGAAAGCCGTAAACTCTGCCTCCCCCGGGTTTGGGCACGTGCGCGTGCTGGAGCAGACAATGGCATTGAACGAGCAGGAAGTCAGGTCCGCCCTCGCCGGATTGACCGATCCGGTCAGCGGCAGGGATTACGTCGCCGCGAAGGCGGTGAAATCGGTGAAGGTCTCCGGCGCCGACGTGGCGGTGGAGATCGCCCTGGGCTATCCCGGCAAGGGCGTCTGGGCGTCGATCCAGGCGCAGGTCGCCAGCCATCTCGCGGCGCTGCCCGGCGTGGGCAAGGTCGAAGTGACGGTGGGCAGCCGCATCGTCGCGCATGCCGCCCAGCGCGGCGTGAAGCTGATCCCGGGCGTGAAGAACATCATCGCCGTGGCCTCCGGCAAGGGCGGCGTGGGCAAGTCGACCACCGCGGTCAACCTCGCGCTGGCACTGGCCGCCGAGGGCGCGAGCGTGGGCATGCTCGATGCGGACATCTACGGTCCGTCGCAGCCGACGATGCTCGGCATCAGCGGCAAGCCCGAGTCGAAGGATGGCAAGTCGATCGAGCCGATGGAGCGGCACGGCCTGCAGGCGATGTCGATCGGCTTCCTGATCGATGCCGAGACGCCGATGGTCTGGCGCGGGCCGATGGTCACCCAGGCCCTGCAGCAGCTGCTCACCGAGACGAAATGGCGCGAACTAGACTACCTGGTCATCGACCTGCCGCCGGGCACCGGCGACATCCAGTTGACCCTGGCCCAGCAGGTGCCGGTGACCGGCGCGGTGATCGTCACCACGCCCCAGGACATCGCCTTGCTCGACGCGCGCAAGGGCCTGAAGATGTTCCAGAAAGTGAACATCCCGATCCTCGGCATCGTCGAGAACATGAGCACCCACGTCTGCTCGAAATGCGGCCATGAAGAGCATATCTTCGGCGAGGGCGGCGGCGCACGCATGGGTGGCGACTATTCGGTCGACCTGCTGGGCGCATTGCCGCTCGACATCCGCATCCGCGAGGAGGCCGATTCCGGGACCCCGACCGTGGTCGCCGACCCGGACGGCCGGATCGCGGGCATCTACCGCGACATCGCGCGCAAGGTGGCGCTCAAGATCGCCGACCTGCAGCAGGACCACAGCGCGGTGTTCCCGAAGATCGTCATCCAGAAGAACACATGATTCGCTACCATCGGCCCACCAGTCACGCACAAGGGACACGGGGCCCGACCGCATGAGCATAAAGTCCGACCGCTGGATCCGGAAGATGGCGTCCGGCCACGGCATGATCGAGCCGTTCGAAGCCGGGCAGATGAAGGAAGTCGACGGCCGCCGCATCGTGTCCTACGGCACGTCGAGCTACGGCTACGACGTGCGCTGCTCCGACGAGTTCAAGCTGTTCACCAACCTGAACTCGACCATCGTCGACCCGAAGAACTTCGACGCGAATTCCTTCGTCGACCTGAAGTCGGATGTCTGCATCATCCCGCCCAATTCGTTCGCGCTGGCCCGCACCGTCGAGTACTTCCGCATCCCGCGCAACGTGCTGACCGTCTGCCTCGGAAAGTCGACGTATGCCCGTTGCGGGATCATCGTCAACGTCACGCCGCTCGAACCCGAGTGGGAAGGCTACGTGACGCTGGAGTTTTCCAACACGACGCCACTGCCGGCGAAGATCTATGCGAACGAGGGCGTCGCGCAGATGATCTTCTTCGAGTCGGATGCGGACGACGTGTGCGAGACGTCCTACAAGGACCGCGGCGGCAAGTACCAGGGCCAGGTCGGCGTCACGTTACCCAAGATCTAGCGGCCGTCGACCGGCAGTCGCCCGACGGCGAAAGGTGAACCGATGAAATTCCGCTTTCCCGTCGTGATCATCGACGAAGACTACCGCTCCGAGAACACCTCGGGCCTGGGCATCCGCGCGCTTGCGAAGGCGATCGAGGACGAAGGGGTCGAGATCCTCGGCGTCACCAGCTACGGCGACCTGTCGTCGTTCGCGCAACAGCAGTCCCGCGCGTCTGCCTTCATCCTGTCGATCGACGACGAAGAGTTCACGCCCGGCCCCGAACTGGACCCTGCGGTGCTGAACCTGCGCCAGTTCATCCGCGAGATCCGCTTCCGGAACGCCGACATCCCGATCTACCTGTACGGCGAGACGCGTACCTCGCAGCACATCCCGAACGACGTGCTGCGCGAGCTGCACGGTTTCATCCACATGTTCGAGGACACGCCCGAGTTCGTCGCGCGCCACATCATCCGCGAGGCGAAGGCCTACCTCGACGGGCTCGCGCCGCCGTTCTTCCGCGCGCTGACCCACTATGCCGCCGACGGTTCCTACTCCTGGCACTGCCCGGGCCATTCCGGCGGCGTCGCCTTCCTGAAGAGCCCGGTCGGACAGATGTTCCACCAGTTCTTCGGCGAGAACCTGCTGCGCGCCGACGTCTGCAACTCGGTGGACGAGCTCGGCCAGCTGCTCGACCATACCGGCCCGGTCGCGGCCAGCGAGCGCAACGCCGCGCGCATCTTCAATGCCGACCACCTGTTCTTCGTCACCAACGGCACGTCCACCTCGAACAAGATCGTCTGGCATTCGACGGTGGCGCCGGGCGACGTGGTGGTGGTCGACCGCAACTGCCACAAGTCGATCCTGCACGCGATCATGATGACCGGCGCGGTGCCGGTGTTCCTGACCCCGACGCGGAACCACTACGGCATCATCGGCCCGATCCCGCTGGACGAGTTCCGGATAGAGAACATCCGCCGCAAGATCGAGGCCAATCCGTTCGTGCGCGGCAAGAACAAGAAGCCGCGCATCCTGACCATCACCCAGTCGACCTACGACGGCATCAGCTACAACGTCGAGACGATCAAGGAGATGCTCGACGGCCACCTGGACACGCTGCACTTCGACGAAGCCTGGCTGCCGCATGCGGCCTTCCACGACTTCTACGGCGACTACCATGCGATCGGCGCAGACCGGCCGCGCTGCAAGGAGTCGATGGTGTTCTCCACGCAGTCGACGCACAAGCTGCTGGCCGGGCTGTCGCAGGCCTCGCAGATCCTCGCACAGGACTCGCAGAAGCGGAAGCTCGACCGGGACGTGTTCAACGAGGCTTTCCTGATGCACACCTCGACCAGCCCGCAGTACGCGATCATCGCGTCCTGCGACGTGGCCGCGGCGATGATGGAGCCACCGCAGGGCAATGCGCTGGTCGAGGAGTCGATCCGCGAGGCGATCGAGTTCCGGCGCGCGATGCGCAAGGTCGGCGACGAGTTCGGCGATGCGCGCAGCAACGGCGTGGTCGAACAGCGCGCCGGCAGGGCGAACGGCCCCGACCGCACGAGCGCTGCGTCCAGCGCCGACGACGACTGGTGGTTCAAGGTGTGGGGTCCCGACCACCTCGCAGCCGACGGCATCGGCGATCGCGAAGACTGGATCCTGAAGTCGGGCGACCGCTGGCACGGCTTCGGCGACCTGGCGCCCGGCTTCAACATGCTCGACCCGATCAAGGCGACGGTGATCACGCCCGGCCTGGATGTCGACGGCGATTTCGCCGACTGGGGCATCCCGGCCAACGTCGTCACCAAGTACCTGGCCGAGCACGGCATCATCGTCGAGAAGACCGGCCTGTACTCGTTCTTCATCATGTTCACCATCGGCATCACCAAGGGCCGCTGGAACACGCTGGTGACCGAGCTGCAGCAGTTCAAGGACGACTGCGATTCGAACCAGCCGCTGTGGCGGGTGCTGCCCGAGTTCGTCGCGCGCCATCCGAGCTACGAGCGGGTGGGCCTGCGCGACCTCTGCGCGCAGATCCATGCGAAGTACAAGGAACACGACATCGCACGGCTCACCACCGAGATGTACCTGTCGAACATGGAGCCGGCGATGAAGCCTTCCGATGCCTTCGCACGGATGGCGCACCGCGAGATCGACCGGGTGTCGATCGACGACCTCGAGGGCCGGGTGACCGCGATGCTGGTCACGCCCTACCCGCCGGGCATCCCGCTGCTGATCCCGGGCGAGCGGTTCAACTCGACCATCGTGCGCTACCTGAAGTTCGCGCGCGACTTCAACCACCTGTTCCCCGGATTCGAGACCGACATCCACGGGCTGGTTTCGGAGAAGGTCGCCGGTGGCGCGACCCGCTACTACGTCGACTGCGTGAAGGCGTCGAAGTAGGGACGCGGGGCGCCAGGGCCGCGAGCCGCGCAGGTGCAGATTCCATGAACGCCGACAGGCCTCGCCGGCCGGAGGCCAGCCCCGCCGTCGCGGGCGCCCCGGGGACGCACGCGGCACGCCCCCGGACGCGGCTGGCGGCGGCGCTGCCGGTGCGCTCCAGCGTCGACGGGATATGCTGGCCGGCCGTGCCCGATCCCGCCGGCGAGGCACTGCTGGCGATGGTCTGGCAGCTCGAACGCAGCGAGCGGTTTTCCCCGGCACGCCTGCGCGCGCTGCAGATGGTGCAGGTGCGCGCGCTGTCGAGGCATGCCGCGACGCATGTTCCGTTCTATCGGGATCTCTGGCGCGGGCTGGCGTTCGATCCCGGCGTGGACGCATTGACGCCGCAGCGCTTCTCGACCCTGCCGGTGGTCACTCGGGCGATGATCCAGGCGGCCGGGGAGGCGGCGTTCAGCACGACCGTGCCCGAGGCGCACGGAAAGGTGGAGGCGGCGGAGACGGCGGGCTCGACCGGCACGCCGCTGGGCTTCCGCACGACCGGATTGACCCGGTTGATGCGGCGCGCGTTCACGCTTCGAGACCATCTCTGGCACCGGCGCGACCTGACCGGAAAGCTGGCCGCGATCCGCCGGATGCAGCAGCGGCGCTCCGAGGCGCCTGACTGGGGCCCCGCAGCCGCCACCGTGTGCGCCACCGGTCCCGCCGTCGGGTTGCACATCGACCACGACATCGTCGAGCAGGCGGCGTGGCTGGTCGAACAGGATCCGCACAGCCTGCTCACGTCTCCCGGCAACCTCTACGCACTCGCCGGCTGGTTCAGCGGCCACGGCCTGAAGCTGCCGCGGCTGCGCGACATCCGCACCGCCTCGGAGCGCGTCACGCCGGAACAGCGGGCGGCCTGCCGAGTGGCCTTCGACCTGCCACTGGTCGATTCCTACGCGACGCGGGAGCTCGGGTGCCTTGCGCTGCAGTGTCCGGGACGCGAGCACTACCATGTGCAGGAAGAGGGCGTGCTGCTCGAGTTGCTGGACGACCAGGGACTGCCGGTGCCCCCCGGCCGGATGGGCCGCGTGGTGGCCACCTCGCTGCACAACTTCGCGATGCCGTTCGTTCGCTACGATACGGGCGACTACGCCACTGCCGGCGTCCCCTGCGACTGCGGACGAGGCCTCGCGGTGCTGGCGCGCGTGGACGGACGGGCGCGCAACCTGATGTCGATGCCGGACGGTACCCGCCGCTGGCCGGGATGCGAGCTGTTCCATCCTGAGGTCGTCCCGGACATTCGCCAGTTCCAGTTCGTGCAGACGGCGGTCGACCGCCTGGAACTGCGCGTCGAAGCCGGGCGCAGGCTCGGGCTGGCCGACGAGGCGGCGCTCGAAGCGGCGGTGCGCGAACGGCTGGGACACGGCTTCGACCTGTCGGTGGTCGCGGTGGAGCGCCTGCCGCGCCTGGCCAGCGGCAAGGTCGAGGACTTCGTCAACCTGCTGGCCGCCTGACGCCGCCGGCGCATCTGCAGCAAGCGTCCGGCCCGGAACCGTGTGCCGCCAGAGTCGTGGCAGCGGCAGAGCTTGACCGTGCCGTCATCCGCGCCTTACGCTCCGACACGTCCGACAGCGGGCAGATACGCAAGGACCGCTGTCTCATCCCAGGAGGAGTCGATGCTGTCACTGAACGTCAACGGCAAGACCGTTTCGGTCGATGCCGAACCGGGTACGCCCCTGTTGTGGGTCCTGCGCGAGCAGGTCGGGCTCACCGGCACCAAGTACGGCTGCGGCGTGGCGCAGTGCGGCTCCTGCAGCGTGCATATCGACGGCCAGCTGATCCGCTCGTGCGTGATGCCCGTTTCCGCCGTCGCCGGCAAGCGGATCACCACCATCGAGGGGCTGTCCGCCGACGCGAGCCACCCGGTGCAGAAGGCCTGGGTCGAATTCGACGTCCCCCAGTGCGGCTACTGCCAGTCCGGCCAGATCATGGCGGCCGTCGCGCTGCTGCGCGCCAAGCCGAAGCCCACCGACAAGGACATCGACGATGCGATGACCAACATCTGCCGGTGCGGCACCTACCAGCGCATCCGGGCTGCGATCCACAAGGCCGCCGGCACCGCCAAGGGCACCGGCAACGGATCCGTCTTCCATGTGGTCGGCGACGCCAGCGGCACCGCGGCGATCGCTTCGAATGGCCCTGGCCGTACCCCGGCCGGCGACGCCTGAACCAGCGCACACGGAGACAGACACCATGACCACACGTAAATCGCAGGGGTCGGCGCCCGCGGGCGCGGCCAGCATCGACGGCGCGGCCGGCAACGGCCGCCGCCAGTTCATCGTCGGCAGCGCAGCGGTCGGGGGCGGCCTCGCCCTGGGCATCGGCTTCACCGGCGGGGCGAGCGACGCGGCGGCGCAGATGGTCGACGCCACGGGCATGCCCGAGATCAATGCCTGGGTCGTCGTGCGCCCGGACGACACCACCGTGGTCCGCGTCGTGCGGTCCGAGATGGGGCAGGGCACGCATACCGGCCTCGCGCAGCTGGTCTGCGAAGAGCTCGAATGCGACTGGAGCAAGGTGACGCTCGAGGCGGTCACCGCCGGCCGCAACCTGGCGCGCAAGCGGGTCTGGGGCGACATGTCGACCGGCGGCAGCCGTGGCATCCGCGGCTCCCACGATTACATCCGCCGGGGCGGCGCGGCCGCCCGGATCATGCTGATGCAGGCTGCGGCCGATGCCTGGCAGGTGCCGGTGGGCGAACTGACGGTCGCCAATGGCGTGATCAGCCATGCCGCGAGCAGCCGTACCGTGCGCTACGGGCAGGTGGCCGCGGCCGCGGCCAAGCTGACCCCGCCGGACGTCAAGGCGATCAAGCTGAAGGATCCGCGCAGCTGGAAGATCGCCGGCAAGCCGGTGAAGCGGCTCGACACCGCGCCGAAGGTCGATGGCAGCAAGGTGTACTCGATCGACGTGAACCTGCCCGGCATGCTCAATGCAGCGGTGAAGCAGTGCCCCGTGTTCGGTGGCAGGCTGGTCTCGTTCGACCAGGCCAAGGTGATGCAGATGCCGGGCGTGCGCGGCGTGGTGCGCGTGAACGACACCACGGTGGCCGTGGTCGCCAACACCTGGTGGCGCGCGAAGATGGCGCTCGACGCACTGCCGATCGTCTGGGATGAAGGCCCCAATGCCAAGGTGAACAGCGCCAGCATCGCGGCCCACATGCGTACCGGCCTCACGTCGAACGACGCCTTTGCGGACACCGATTACGGCGATGCGCTGAAGGCGATCGCCGCTGCGCCCAGGAAAGTGGAAGCGGTGTATTCGACGCCGTTCCTCGCCCATGCGACGATGGAACCGATGGTCTGCACCGCGCGCATCACCGCGGACCGCGGCGAGATCTGGGTCGCCACGCAGAACCAGGAATCCGCGCTCGCCGCGCTGGCCGAGACATCGGGCCTGCCGCTCGCGCAGTGCGAGGTCTACAACCATGACCTCGGTGGCGGCTTCGGCCGTCGGGTGACGGTGCCCGATTTCATCCGCCAGTCGGTGTCGATCGGCCGCCAGTTCCCGGGCGTGCCGGTGAAGCTGATCTGGAGCCGCGAGGAAGACCAGTCGCACGACTTCTACCGGCCGATCTCGCAATGCAGGCTGTCCGCCGGCATCGATGCGAAGGGCAACCTCACCGGCCTGCACATCCGCGTTTCTGGCCAGTCGATCAATGCCGCGCTGAATCCCGCAGCGATCAAGGATGGCAGGGACGTGCGCCAGTTGCAGGGGTTCTGGAAGGAGCCCGGCGATGCGCAGATCGGCTACACGGTGCCCAACATGCGCATCGAGTACGCGATGCGCAACACGCACGTGCCGCCGGGCCCGTGGCGCGGCGTGAACACCACCCAGAACGGCGTCTACCTCGAATGCTTCATGGACGAGGTGGCCAGGCTGGCCGGACGCGATCCGCTCGAGTTCCGCCGCGCGCTGATGGGCAGCCATCCGAAGCACCTCGGGGTGCTCAATGCCGTGGCCGAGAGGGCCGGCTGGGGCAAGCCGGCACGCAAGGGGGTGTTCCGCGGCATCGCCCAGTTCATGGGTTATGCCAGCTACTCCGCCGCGGTCGCGGAGGTCACCGTGAACTCGAAGCGCCAGGTGAAGGTGCACCGGCTGGTGCTCGGCACCGACTGCGGCCACCAGGTCAACCCTGACCAGATCGCAGCCCAGGTCGAAGGCTCGGTCGCCTATGGCCTGAGCGCCGCGTTCTTCGGCGAGTGCACGGTCGACAAGGGCCGGATCGTCGAGACCAACTTCGATCGCTACCGGATCATGAAGCTGGCCGAGATGCCGGTGGTCGAGACGGTCATCGCACCCACCTGGGACTTCTGGGGCGGGGTGGGAGAGCCAACGATCTGCGTGGCGGCGCCCGCGGTGATGAACGCGATTGCCGCCGCGATCGGCCGCCCGGTGCGCAACCTGCCGCTGAAGAACGAGGGTTTCACCTTCATCTAGCCGCGGGGGCGAGTCGAGGATGGATGCCGGCGACACGGAGATCCGGCGCGTCGCTGGCGTCCGGTCCGGACTCGCGCCTGTGCAGCGTTGCGCATCGGCGCTGGCCATCGTCCTGGGCCTGGCGGCAGCCCACGGCGGTGGGGCGGCCGGCGCGCCCGCGGGCGATTCGATCGAGCATCCGCTGGCGTCGGGGACGCCCGACCTGCTGCGTGGCCGTGCGATCGCGCTCGGCCGGGACGGCAACTGCCTGCTCTGCCACGGACTCGCCGACGCCGGGCGGCCGTCCGGCAACCTTGCGCCCCCGCTGGACGGTGTCGGCAGCCGGTTGAGTGCCGGCCAGATCCGGCTGCGCGTGGTCAACCCGTCCGTCGCCAACCCGCATACCATCATGCCTTCATACTTCGTGGCCGACGGACTGCGCCAGGTGGCCGAGCCCTGGCGCGGCAAGCCGATCCTGGACGCACAACAGATCGAGGACCTCGTCGCATGGTTGCAGACGCTCCGATGAAACAAGGCCGCCGCCGCATGCTGGCCCTGGCTGGCGGAAGTGCAATGCTGCCGTTGCTCGCGCCGGGCACCGTGCAGGCGCAGATGCCGACCGAGCCGCCGCCGCTGGGCAGCGGGTATGCACTGCTGGTGCCGAAGGCAACGCAGGGTGCGCCGGTTCGCATCGGCCGCGTGACGGTCGACACGCCGACGCTGGCCGACAATGGCCATTCGGTGCCGGTGCGCGTGGTCGTGCAGAGCGCGATGCGGCCCGACGACCATGTGCGCAGCATCACGCTGCTGTCCGACCGCAACCCGCGGCCGGTGATCGTGAAGGCATGGCTGGGCCCGCGCGCGGGCCGGGCCGAACTGTCCACCCGGGTCCGGTTGAACGGCACCCAGCGCCTCCTCGCGCTGGCCGAGATGTCCGACGGCAGCTGGTGGTCGGGCGAAGCCGACGTGGTGGTCACCGAGTCCGCCTGCCTGGACGCGTCCTGAGATGGTCGCGCGGGTGAGGGTTCCCGACACCGTGAAACGCGGTGAACCGTTCGACGTGCGGATCGCGATCCAGCACGTGATGGAAACCGGCTTCCGTTTCGACGACCTGGGCCGCACGATCGCCAGGAACGTGATCCACACCTTCGTCGCGCGTTATGACGGCGTCGAGGTCTACCGCGCGGAACTGGGTTCGGGCATTGCGGCCAATCCCTACCTGCAGTTCTGGATCACCGCGCAGGCCAGTGGCATGCTCGAACTGTCGTGGGTCGACGATGCCGGGGTCACGGGCAGCGAGCGCGTGCCGGTGACGGTGCGCGACTGACTTGCGGCGGCGACGGCCACCGACGCTGCATGCAGCGCTCCCGGCCGCCTGGCTGCGGGGCGCGGGGCTTGCCGCACTGCTGGCCGCAGTGCTCGCCTCGGCAGGCTGTACCGCCGGCGATCCGGAGGGCGGCCGCGCCGTCCCCTCGGCGCAGGCGCGCCCGCAACCCCTGCAGCAGGGAAGCGCGTTCGCGCCGCCTTCGCTGCGTGCAATGCAGGCCGACGAGTTCGAGAATCCCGGCATGCTGTGGGTGGCCCGCGGCGCGAAGCTGTGGCGGCAGGCCGAGGGCCCGGACGGGCGGTCGTGCGCGAGCTGCCATGGCGAGGCACAGTCGATGCGCGGGGCAGCGACCCGCTATCCCCAGGTCGACCTCGGCAGCGGCCGGCTGCTCAACCTGGACGGCCGGATCATGCAATGCCGCAGCGAACGCCAGAAGGCCGAGCCGCTGGCCTGGGAGTCCGAGCCGTTGCTGGCGCTGGGGGCCTACGTGGCGTTCCAGTCGCAGGGCCTGCCGGTGCGCCCGACGATCGACGGCGCAGCCCGGCCCTTCTTCGAACGCGGACGCGATCGCTACCACCTGCGCGTCGGCCAGATGAACCTGTCGTGCAGCCAGTGCCACGATGCGAACTGGGGCCGCCAGCTTGGCCCCGAGACGATCAGCCAGGGCCACGGAACGGGCTATCCGGTCTATCGCCTCGAGTGGCAGGCGGCCGGATCGCTGCAGCGGCGCCTGCGCAGCTGCATGTCCGGCGTGCGCGCCGAGATGTTCCCTTACGGTGCGCAGGCGCACCTGGAGCTTGAACTGTACCTGGCCTGGCGCGCCGAAGGCCTGGCACTCGAGGCTCCCGGCGTTCGGCGGTAGCCTCGGCGGCCTGCGCGCGCCCGGACGGACGGCGCCGGTCGTCGCGCATCGACAGGCGGGATTAAGCTACCCGCTGTTGCCTGGAGCCGAATCCAGGCCCCGGCTGCACCCCTGAGAATCCGGAGCCCCGACATGCAGATCCGCCGATCCGTCGCAGCCGCCTTCGCGGCGCTGGTCCTTGCATCCGCCGGCTGCGCGACCGATCCTTCGATGCCCGCCGGCGAGATCGCCACGGCACCGGTCGCCTTGCCAGCCGGCAGCGTGCTCACCTACGCGACCTTCAATGCCTACAACGACGAACCGCGCGCCACGGTGCGCCAGGTGTTCGGGCCTGCCGGATCGCGGATCGAAGGCATGGATTACCAGATCCCCGCCGAGAACGCGTTCGGCATCAACCGCGCCATCTTCGTCAATCGCGTGCTCGACGCGCAGGGCAACATCGTCCGGCTCGAACGCGCCGACGGCAGCAGCGTCACCTACGACCCGCCGATGCGCGTGCTGCCGTTTCCGCTGCGCCCGGGCGCACGCTTCAGCCAGGCCGTCACGGCCCGTGAATCCGACGGGTCGCGGCCCCGGCGGGTGATCGTCACCGGATACGTGGCCGGATGGGAGACGGTGAAGGTGCCGGCCGGTGAGTTCCGTGCGCTGCGCGTCGTGCGCGACACGTTCCTCGGTGACGAGCGGTTCTACCGCACCCAGACCACGCGCAAGGAAGTGGACTGGTATGCCCCGTCCGTCGGCGCGGTGGTGCGCTCGCACGAAGACAGCTTCAACGAGGACACGATGTCCGGCGGCGGCGAATCCGGCGGCACCCTGGTGTACCAGGGAGACTGGCTGCGCTGGGAACTGCAGTCAGTGTCGCGCACGGGCGGCTCGCGCTGAACCGCCGTCCGGGCAACCGGTGGCCGGCCCGTCAGGGCCGGTCGGTCCGTTCCAGCAGGACGAATTCATAGGGCAGCGACTGCCCGGGCCCGGCCTCCACCCGCTCGTGGCCGGATGCCCGGAAGCCGGCCGCGTCGAACAGGGGCATCAGCACGTCGCCGTCGATGTCGGCATCGATCGTGGTCAGGTGGATGCGCCGCGCGAGCGGCAGGGCCTCGGCGAACAGCTGGGCGCCGCCGATCACGAACGGCTCATCGTCCCCGGTGCAGGCACGCAGGGCGTCGTGCAGCGAATGCACGACGATGGCACCCTCGACCGCATAGGCCGGGTTGCGGGTGACAATCACCGAGGTCCGGCCAGGAAGCAGGCGGCCGATCGATTCGAAGGTGCGCCGGCCCATCACGATGTGGTGGCCGGTCGTGATGCGCCGGAACCGCTGCAGTTCCGACGGCAGGTGCCAGGGCATCGCGTTGCCGCGCCCGATCACGCGATTGCGCGCCATGGCGACGATCAGGGACGGTGCGGGCAGGGCAGCCATCGGCTCAGACCGCGATCGGCGCCTTGATCGCCGGCCAGGGGTCGTAGCCTTCCAGGGTGAAGTCCTCGTACCGGAATCCGTACAGGTCGGTGACCGCCGGGTTCAGGCGCATCACCGGCAGCGCGCGCGGGGTGCGCCCGAGCTGCTCGTTCGCCTGGTCGAGGTGGTTCAGGTACAGGTGCGCATCGCCGAGCGTGTGCACGAACTCCCCCGGCTTCAGCCCGCAGACCTGCGCGACCATCTGCGTCAGCAGGGCGTACGAGGCGATGTTGAACGGCACCCCGAGGAACACGTCGGCACTGCGCTGGTACAGCTGGCACGACAGCCGCCCGTCGGCGACATAGAACTGGAACAGCGCATGGCAGGGCAGCAGTGCCATCTGCTCGAGTTCGCCGACGTTCCAGGCCGACACTACCAGTCGCCGCGAGTCGGGCGTACGCCGGATCTGTTCGACGATCTGGGTCAGCTGGTCGATGGTGCGGCCATCCGGCGTCGACCAGCTGCGCCACTGCTTGCCGTACACCGGGCCGAGGTCGCCGTTCGCGTCGGCCCACTCGTCCCAGATCGTCACCCCGTGCTGGTGGAGATAGGCGACGTTGGTGTCGCCCTTCAGGAACCAGAGCAGTTCATGGATGATCGACTTCAGGTGCAGCTTCTTGGTCGTCACCAGCGGGAAGCTGTCGGCCAGGTCGAAGCGCATCTGCCAGCCGAACAGGCTGAGCGTGCCGGTGCCGGTGCGGTCGGCCTTGCGGTTGCCGCGCTCCAGGATCGCGCGCATGAGTTCATGGTATTGCTGCATCGGTCTCGCACCTTGCCGCGGTGGCCGGGGTGGCCACGACGGACGTGATTGTAGCGTCGTTGCATCGACGCTCAGGGCCGGGTCTTCCTCGATCCGTCCTCGAAGAACTCGTCGTCCGTGACCAGCTTGCCCCGCTCGTCGAACGTCTTGCGTGCCAGCAGCCGCGCTGCCTGCCCGCGCCGCCCCGGCTCGGCTTCGGCGTGCAGGTCTTCGCGCCTGAGCACGCCGCGCTCGTCGTAGTAGCGCTGCAGTCCGGTCAGCATGCCGTCGCGCTGGGTGGTGCGTGCCGACAGCGTGCCGTCGTCGCGGAACGATTCCTCGCGGACCAGCGTGCTGCGCCTGCGTCCGTCGGCCAGCAACTGGTGTTCGATCAGCCGGCGCACCCGCACCTGGCCGTTCAGGTACCAGAGCTGCTCGCTGGCCGGCAGTCCCTCGGAATAGAGGGTCTCGCGCACCCGCTGGCCGGCGGGGGCCCACTCGCGTTCGGACACCCGGCTGCCCGCGGCGCGCAGCGGCGCATCGTCCTTCTCGAACACCCGTTCCCGGCGCGGTACCGGCTTGCCGTCGGCGAGCGAGAACTCGCGGTGCACGCGCCGGCCGTCCTCGACCTTCTGTTCGCCGGAGACGGAGCCGTCCTCGTTCAGGGTGGTGCGCTCGACCAGCCGCCCCTGCTGCCAGGTCTCGCGCGCGGCCAGCCTGCCGCGGCCATCGCGCAGTTCGTTCATCTGTGCCCGGCCGTCGAAGCCGCAGGGCGTGCGGTCCTCGGTCATCACGCTCTGCGCGGCACAGCGCAGGCTGCGCAGCGATCCGTCCGGGTTGTATTCGATCACCGCCTGCTCGCGGCCTTCGCTGAAGAACGCGAGACGTTCCGGGCGGCCGGTATCGAAGAAGCGCCGGTGCAGGCCGATGCTGGCACCGTTGCTGTACTGGCCATCGATGCGCAGCGTGCCCTTGGCATCGCGTTCCGAGTAGGGTCCGTCGCTGTTGCCGCGCGCATTGACCTGGCGCTCGCGCACGCCGCCGCCCGGAAGCTGGATGCGTTCCAGGCCCATGAAGACGCCGTCCTTCAGTTCGCGTTCGCGCACCACGCGGCCGTCCGCTTCGCGGCAGACCATCAGGCCGGTGAGGCCTGCGGTGGTGTTGCCGTTGGCCGGGTTCACGTCGCGGCCGTCCACCTGGCAGCGCACGTTCGCCCATGCTTCGCCGGACGCGGCGACGGCCAGCAGCAGGGTGGCGGCGATGTGCAGGGCGGCCGGACGGGGGCGGGCGGGGTGCCGCGTCATCGTGTTCTCCGGAAGGGGCGGGGTGGCGAATGTTACCCAGAAGCGGGGGTGCCGGATCGAGGCGACGTGCTGGCCGTGCAGGATCGAGGCGACGGGACACCCTGCTCCGCTCATGTCCCCCGGCCCGGACCCGCTGGCGCGGCTCCGGGCCTCCGCCTTTACTTCGCTCCGCAGGGTGTCCCATCACCTCGATCAGCGCAGGCGCGGTGCGCAGGTCGGGCCGTGCCGCATCGAGGCGTTCGAACGAGGCACCGACCGATGTACGCATGCCGGCACGGACGCGAATGCGCCCAATGCTAGACTCGAACGTCCTCAGAAATCGCGGCTGCCCGCCTCCGGGTGGTCCCCGTCCAAGCCATGTCCGGAAGCACGCTCGGTACCCTGTTCACCGTCACCTCGTTCGGCGAGAGCCACGGTCCCGCCATCGGCTGCGTGGTCGATGGCTGCCCGCCAGGCATGGCACTCACCGAGGACGACATCCAGGTCGAGCTCGACCGGCGCAAGCCGGGTACCTCGCGCCATGTGACCCAGCGGCGCGAGGACGACGTGGTCGAGATCCTGTCGGGCGTGTTCGAGGGCCGCACCACCGGCACGCCGATCGGCCTGCTGATCCGCAACGTCGACGCGCGGTCTAAGGACTACTCGAAGATCAAGGACACCTTCCGCCCCGGCCATGCCGACTACACCTACTGGCAGAAGTTCGGCGAGCGCGACTATCGCGGCGGTGGGCGCAGTTCGGCGCGCGAGACGGCGGTGCGCTGCGCGGCGGGCGCGATCGCGAAGAAGTGGCTGCACGAGCGCTACGGCATCGTGATCCGCGGCCGCATGTCCCAGCTTGGCCCGATCCCGCTGCCGTTCAAGTCCTGGGACGGCGTGTACGACAACCCGTTCTTCTCGGCAGACCCCGACATCGTGCCGGAGCTCGAGGCGTTCATGGACCGCCTGCGCAAGTCGGGCGACTCCTGCGGTGCGAAGATCACCACCGTGGCCACCGGCGTGCCGGTCGGCTGGGGCGAGCCGGTGTACGACCGGCTCG
>LNFM01001816.1_pt1 | contig 46737 bp, 43 predicted proteins | sample 596031 | NCBI WGS metagenome assembly LNFM01 (sample SAMN04254537, study PRJNA301005) | activated carbon metagenome | isolation source: dual media filters at the Ann Arbor, Michigan drinking water treatment plant | place: USA: Ann Arbor
GACAAAGACAAACAGGGGGAACAAGCTCAAGTTTCAGAATCCCCTGCATCAAAACGAAAGTCACATCAGGGCGCTTTCAAACTTGGCCAGAATCGCGCCCGAGAGGATGCATTCCGTCGTCGTGTTTCGGGGCAATTGCAGTCTGAGAACCGAAATGCCTCCAAACGTCTTAACTGGCGGCTACATTAGTTACGTCAAGAGCAAGAGGCAGGTGCTCTTCACCGCGGCTGAGGTGAAGCGGATAGAGGCGACCATCAAAGCAGAGATGCTGCCGAAGACGCACGCCACACACTTGCAGCACGTTGATCATTTGAAGCAACGCTTCGAGAGCACCACGACCTGTGGCAGGTGCGGCAACCCGCTGGTCCTTAGGACCGCCAGGTCCGGCAGCAATGCAGGAAACCAGTTCTTGGGCTGCAGCCGGTATCCGTCGTGCCGGTATGTCCGGAAGGCCGAATAGCCGGCATGAGCTCAACGTCAATCAAAGTTAAACACCATGGACGCCATGGTGGCGATACACACTTAAGAGACGAGGTGTAGCCTCACCTGGGCCGGGCGTCTGGTTAAGGCGAGATGATTATCTGCTTCCACGTGCCAGCCTTGTTTGGAGGTACGCATCAGACGCAGCGGCGATTACTTCGCGGACGGCGCGCTCATCAAATAACTGAGCACTGCTTGTGACCCTCCCAGATCGAGCGCGCAGCAGCTAGTCTGCGGTGATGCGTTTATGCAGTTGATGGAAACATCTCCGAGAGAAATCTCGACTCGCGCCTATTCCAGCCGCGGTAGGTTTTTGCGGCGGAAAGCCTCAGCCGCTCCCGCGTTCTGGTTATTGCAACGAAGCAGTTCCGTCGCTCTTCTTCCATTTCCGCCGAAGCGTCACCTTTATCGCAGCTCTGCCAAGAAGGCATCTCGCGCTCCGCAAGCCCGATGACAAACACGGTTTCAAATTCTAGCCCTTTAGCGCCATGCACAGTCAGTAGGGTTACCGCTAGCGGATCCCTCGGTGGCTCCTTCGGCCGAAGAGCGATGCCTTGCAGGAAGTTCGAGAGTTCATAATCTCGACCGTGTTCAGCTCGTATCTCCCGCGTAGACGCGGCCCAGACAGCCTGATCCTCCGCGACGTCCGTGATAATCCCTTCGGTTGCGGGCTCTGTTGTGAGCAACAAGGCAATCGCTTCTTCGACAATCTTCTTCCATTCCTCTCTGCTGCTGGCGAGGCGCTGAACGAGTTGGCCGATACTTTTGGCAATCGGTGCATCCTGCGCGCTAACGAGCGTGCCCCAGTACTCAAAGTAGGATTGCCCGGCCGCCTCCGCTTCTGCAGCCAACAGGGCTGGATCAAGCTCAAGTCCAAGAAAGCGATTCGCGGCATTGACGAGGTTGGCAAAGACCCTCTTGTTCAGCGGGCGAAGAGATTGGTCGAGGCACGCCTGCAGCCACACAAATTGGGGCGATACGAAGTTATCGCGGCGTTGGACAAGATTAGCTTTGACCGATGCGCTTCGAAAGCACTCCAACATCGGCTGCAAGAGCGCCCGTGTGCGGCCGATTATGGCGATAGTGCCCCAGGCCGCGGGCTCCAGCTGCTTGATCTCGGCGCAGATCGCTTCGCGTTCCGCGGCATCCGAGTCGTACAGGGTATAGGTGACGGCGTTGAGTGGTGCCGTCTTGCCAGGGGTAATAGGCTTCTTGTCCGGTGTTCGTTGGGTGTTGTGTGCCACCAGGCGGTTCGCAATCCCTACGATCTCCGGCGGACAGCGATGGTTTTCGACGAGCTGGATAAGCTCCGGTGTGAAGTCCGCGCGGAACTTCTCAATCTGCCGATAGCTAGCGCCGGCCCATTGATAGATGATCTGATCGTCATCAGCGACCGCCATGACGTTCTTGAACTCACCGCCAGTGAGATAGTGCAGAAGCCAGTATTGTGCAGGTGACGTGTCCTGAAATTCGTCGATCATCCAGTATGGATGGGATTGCCGATATCGGTTGGCAACCGCAGGCATCTTCGCGAGCAAGCGGCACGCTTCGAGGATGAGCCCATTGAAATCTGTCGCGTTCTCCGCGCCTAACGCCTCCTCGTAGAGGCTATAAACTTCTGGGAAATGCTTGTCTCGGACACGATTGGCGGCTTTCTCCGGTACAACCAGACGTGACTTGAGTTGGTCAATGGTGTCGAGCCACCGCACGTCATCGAGTGAAAACGCCTTGCCTTGGTCGATCGCGGCCTGCAGCGCATCCTTCAGAAGCGCAACGCGCTCTTCTCTTCGGTCGACGATCGCGAAATCCGGCTTGATGCCGATGTGCGAGCCATGCTGTCGAAGGATCACCGTGCAAAAGGCGTGGAATGTCCCGATGTAGGTGCGCTCCTCCACGAGGCCCGGGACCAGCTTCTCGACCCGCTCTCTCATTTCGGCCGCGGCCTTTGTCGTAAATGTCAGTGCCAGGATCTTGAACCGCCGGTCGGGCGTTTCGTCAAGAAGCCGCGCTATGCGAGTCGTCAGTACTCTCGTTTTGCCTGAGCCTGGGCCAGCAAGGACAAGGGCTGCACCCTCAGTCCACCTAACGGCCTCCCTCTGAATGGGGCTCAACTCTTCGAGCGCGGCCTTCACTTGCTCATTCATAGCGAGCCGTTCCGTAGCCCATCTATGAGGGTGACGAATGGAGCAGGCATCCGTCGGGCCAGCACGGCGTCCGCCGCGACGGCCGCCGCAAGCCGCGTCATGTAAGGGGTTTTCCGACGCTTCAGATGGCGCTTGAGCTCGTCTAGGTTACAGGTCTGCGCGATTGGGCCAATGAATTCGACAAGGATAGTGCGTAGGAGTGCCTCGTGCCCATCGAGGAGTAACTGATCTTCGAGCGTATTCGGCGCCGGTAGTGTCACGAACCGAGCTACGAGATCAGAATCACTAAACCCTCTCTTCTCGAGCTGAACCTTGAACTTGGCGCTCTCCGTATCGCCGTCAGTCACCATATTCCAGGGGATGGAGAACGCATCGGCTAGAGCTGGGTAGATGCCGGCATTCCCGTTGTTCTGAAAGTCGATGATAGCAATGCCATGCTGATCCAGATCATATCCAAGCGCATGCCCAAGGGCCCGCACGAGAAGGTATTCGCATACACCTTCGACGAGCAGCCACCGGCGAGCAAAGAATATCTCTCCCCGCACGCGCCGCCCGAGGAACGACAGCATCGTTTCGTCTTCTTCAGAAATTAGCACTCGGCAATCGTTCTGGAGCTTCTTCACTCTCACCTTGAAATCGTCATAGGCGGCGTCATTGCGCCAGCAGGCAGCCAGATCGTCTGAGATGCCGTTGTCGAAGCATGCGGTCGATACGAGGGTGCCAGTAAGTGCATCCTTGCTAAAGGATGCGAGGCGTCTGCCCGCCACCATGTTCTCGACATCCGTTGTCCACGGAAGGTCCGAGACCAGACGCCTCTTCAAGGAATTGCTCTGCGTGAGGCCGTTCTGGAGCCGGATAAGACGGAGGTTATGCAGCGGAACGTTTTGAACGAAATATGGCGAGTGCGTCGTGACGAGCTTCTGGCCCGATAATCCCGATACCCGGCTCCATAGGGTGCGGGCTGCCTGCGGATGCAGATGCGCTTCTGGCTCCTCAATGGCGAAGATGGGCTCAACGCCTTCTCGCTGCTCTTCGAGAAGATCCTGCGCAACGGCGGCCTGTAAGAGAAAGATCACGGACAGGCTCTGAAGCCCTTGGCCGTGATGCGAGAGCGGAAGCCAAGGCCGCACATCCTCATTTCGTAGGACAACGCCAGCGCGAGAGAGCATGTCCCACACGTCCATCGGGAGCATGCGCAGTTTCGCGGCGCCGGGCGCGCTCTCAATCGCGATCTCCGTCGCGCGCCCTAGCGTTTCGGCAATCCGTCCAAAGCGCGGATCGGAGGCCAGGATTCGTCCATCAAGCTCGTCTAGTATCCGCTTGATCTCGGCCTCGAGTTCCGCAGGGATCTTTGCTGAGCGAAGCAACCCACCCCAGTTGCGCGATCGCGCGGCGAATTCGCCTTCGGCATCGCGGAGCGCGCCGAGCCAGTAGAAGCGTACGTAATCGTAAAATCCTGAAAGGTTGATCGATCGGCGGCGAAGCTGGAGCGGCACGCCATCCGGGTTGAGGAACTCCCACGTCGGCTCGAAAGTCTCCGTTACGCCGTTCCAAGAGTACCGTATCGACAAGATAATCTGATTGAGGCCAGCACTGTTGAGAACCGCGATATCCTCTAACTCTGACAGCATGTCCTGCGGCCACTCTCCCGCAGCAGCTTCCCGAAACGTAAATTGGATTCTGACCGGCGGAGCCGTTCTCGGGTCGGAATTATCATCGGCACGATGAACATCCTCCTCGGTAAAACCTGTCCCGCGCTGCCCCCACCGGCGGGACAGCGCAATACGCACAGCCTCCAGAATCGCCGATTTTCCGGCGTTGTTCGGCCCGATAAACAGCGTCGTGTCGTCCAGATCGACGCTCAAGGAGCGGACCGATCTGAAATTTTCGATAAGAAGGTTGGCGATCTTCATCGTGCGCCAATTCTCCCTCACTCGGAGCGAGGAGACAACCTACCGAAGTAAGACTCTACCACCGCGAGTATCGTGGTCAGGTGCCGCCGGATCCACGATACTTCGCAGCAAAAGCTTCGTAGGTGGAGACCGAGGCGACACCTTTGCTCGCGTTGGTCCGTGCCATACGAGTCCTGCCAATACGCTCATCGACGTAGCGCATAACTTCGTGAGCACGCTCGATCGGCAACAACTTCCATTCGCTGCCGAATTTGCTCGCAATCGTTCGAGAAAGTGCCCCGTAACTAAACTTGGTGGCGCGAGAGGCGTACGCGCTCGCGAACTTGTTGTATCGGTTGATCAGATGCTGGACATATGCGCTTGCGATGCGATCGGCGCCGATCGTGTTTGGAGGCGGCGCTATAGTGGGCTTCTTTGCCGTCTTGATGTGTATGTTCGTGGTTGATTGATGCGCCCCTGGACTTCCGATTGCTACATTCCCGGTGTTGTCAGAGAGAGAAATGCGAGAGTTTGCTATGAGCGCCTTTGCGATCAAGCTGTCGGCCGGCTGCTCCGCACGTCCCACGCGCTGCTCATGTCCCGCCTTGAGCGCCGTAAGTGCGATGACGGTGAAGACGCGGTCGTCACTATCGATCATACGATGATGCGTAGGGCAAAGCAGGATTAAGTTCTCGAACGCGTGGCGTTCATCGTCTGACTGCGTTGGATCATATCGTCTCCCACCTGATCTCGCTGCTTTGATGTGGCAGATGTCGCCAGCAACACCTGTCTCGCTGATGAACAGCGCTGTGCAGCCTGTAAACGCGCAGCGATTGCCAGAAAGAGCGTAGAGCCGCTTGATAGTGCTGATTTTGGGACCAGATGCCATGACGCTACGATCCGACGTAGGAGCTTGAGGCGTAAGATTGCCACTTCTCGGCTTGGTCGAGCTCATGGTGAAGGTCTTCGATTATTTCATCCATGGAATAGTCACTCGGATAGTCAGACCTGAGCCGTGCAGCGAGAGCGTCGATAGTCTTCGCAGTGGGCGTCGAGACGATTGACTGCAAGCGGTCTAGTGATTGCTTCGTGTACACCGCGTGGCGGAAAAGTGGCCAATATTCCTCGATCGCGCTCTTCCATTTGCAGTTTCCTGCAGCAAGAAGCGCCGCTTTGGGCCAGTCAACGTCGTGCGCCCGATGAGGTACAGGTGTGAAGAGCTGTCGTAGTTGGTCGGCATACAGGAATGATCCGTACACCTCGCCATCTGCTGTCTTACGACGCAGCTCCGGCATCACATTGTGGCAATCAGCACAGATGTGAAAGGAATGATGGTGATCCACCATGTCTTCGATTTTGATATCTTCGTCGTCGAACCCCGGCCGCATGCAACATTCAACATGCGTATAGATCGCCGCAAGCCATTCCCCAGTCTTGGACTTCCGCACAATCTCTCGCTTCGATCGATCACAAACGGGACAGCGCCAGTCCTCGGGGCTCGCCTTCCACTTTCGGCTCGCGATGCTGCCTGCGGTGATGCGCTCAATTTCGTCGTCGGAGGGCACACTGACCGGCTTAGATCGAGCAGGCTTCTTTTTGACTGGCCCCTCGGGACGGGAGAGGGAACGCATGCGGAGTCGCTCTAACGTCTCTCCCATGAAGTCCGCTGCCTCACCGCTGGTGATCTGCAGAAGTAAGAGGCTCGTATCGAGACCATTGCGACGGCCGGAAAGTCCAAATGCTCCCTCTTTCTTTAATCCGCCTGCCGCCATCCTTTCCATGATCGTTCCAGCTAACGCTTTGCGACCTTCAAAGTCCGGTCGAGCGCTCGCCCAAATGCCTCCAGCGACGTCGATGTTCACCTGATGAGTCGTGTTTGGCTTTGGCGTCACGATGCGTGCGGTTTCGGACGGGCTGAAACTGAAGAAGCCGTCGATGGAAGGGAGTTCCTTTTTGATACGACCATCGACCTCGTTGCAATCTGAGCACACAAGCGTGTGATGGAAACGAGCGATCAACGATGACGCAAGATGTTCGACGTGGCGATCTTCGTCGGTCAGCGTGGACGACCACTCTCTTCCATGCAAACGACCAAGCTCGCTCTTGAAATAGTCGCCCAAATGATCGTGATGGATCTCAAGCGTCGCCTTAAGGTTACCCGCTTTCGTAACACGGAAGATTTCGGCCTTCTGCCGTTTGCATATCGGACAACTCCACAAATAGGCTTCATTCGCCCAGTTCGTATTGAGTTCAAGGCTGCGCGCATTGAAGCGCTTCATGGCGGCCTTAGTTTGCGGGTGCCATGGTCCGTCAAAGAAGACGAGTCTGGCGGTGAGTTCCTCGTCTGTCAGTTGTCCGAAATCTGGAACGAATATTTCGAAGGCCTGATATTTGAGCTCTGACGACATGCGGAAACTCAGTGAGAGAGGACTATCTGGCAAAGGGCCTAGTTCTGTCGGCCTCTATCCCGGTATGACTTTGGCTCGGGTACTACAACGCGGGTTCGCGGGAATCATCGCCAATACCAAGGGCCATGACAAGCTGCCGTCTTCCCCCATAAAGAAAGGCCGCCCACCAGATTGGTGGACGGCTTGATAGTTACGTTGGTTTCGCTTCCGCAGAAGGGACACACAGCTGCATGCACGCAGGTAGCCATGCGCGGCCCTTCTGTTCATCTTCATCGAGCGGTGCCTTCGGCACTGCCGTGCGCTTAAAGTAGCCGACCAACCCCGAGACCAGCTCCTGCTTGGAAGCCGTGCCGAGCTTGGGCTGCTTGCGCAGTGCGCCGCTGTTTGTCGCGACCTGGACCAGCTCGTCTCGGCGAAGCCCCTTGAGGAATACCTCATCGGGCGTCCAGACCTTACGCATGTCGAGCGTGAAGTCCTTGGTGAGGCCGGAGAAGAACGTGCCCTCCGGCTCCACCCCCTCCATACGCTGCGTCCCGAAGCACAAGATCACTAGAAGCGCGATCAGCGCGTCGAGCTCGATCCCGTTAAGCGAGCGAATGCCCGAGATCACCTGGGTCCAATCGGCACCGGCATGGTGCAAGCGAACCCAGGAGGGCGCCTCCTCACCAACCTGGCTGCGAAGCCCGAGCTTGCCGAGAAGCTTCCGGGCGCAGGTGTCGATCAGCTCATAGGCATTGGACGAGCCGGGATGTTTTGCCAACTCCCGGAGCGCTTCATGTGCCTTGAGGTTGATCGCGGCACCCGGACAGCCATTGAGAAGCAAGACGGCTGCGGCTTCCTTCGCCTTGCGAGGGTTCTCCATAAGCGCCATTTGCATCGCCAGCGTCTTATGGGCGTTGGCATAGCGGTAGGTAGCTTTGGAGACTGCAGGCCGCTCTTTCGGCTTCTTGTCCCGGCCTTTGCCGTTGGTCGCCTTGGGGTCCACCTCTTGCCGGACCAGGTTCTTGCGAACCTCGACACGGCCAGTTGGGGCGAAGTGGATCACTGCGCCCGAGGCTTCCTTCTTCTTGGGTTCCCGGTACTGCCACCAAGACACATGATGATCCGTGACCACCTCGACCCATGCGCAGGTCTTACGGTGTTCCTCCGCAAGCTTCTCCACGGCCTCCTTCTGGAGCGTCATGAACTGCTCGCGGTCGTCGAAGTAGGTCGCGTCCTTCTCGGCGAAGAGGTCCCGGGTGTACGTGCCCTGGTACATCTCGAGCGGGAAGATCGCGATCGCCGCGGACGGCTTCTCTTCAAGGAGCATCGAGCGCAGGTAGCGGGCATCGAGCCCCACCCCGCGCTTGAGATCCTTCAGCCACGTCTTCTGCTGAGCACCCGAGGCAAGCGTCAGGACTTCGGCCACGGAAAGGGCGATCTTCTTCTCCCGAACCGCAGCCTTCACTTCCGGTGTGAGGTCCGCAAGTGCCACACGCCGCTTGATGGTCTGGACCGATACACCAGTCTCGGCCGAGACGTCCTCGATCTTGGCGCCGCCGCCGAGGAGTTTTGCAAACGCCTCGGCCTCATCTATCGGATCGAGCGGCTCGCGCTGGACGTTCTCTACGGTGGCAACCCGGTCGAGATCGCCGGCAGACGCCTTCCTGTCCACCCGGACTGGCACCTTGTACGAACCCTTGATCTCGCCCTTCCGGTTGAGGTGTTGCAGAGCCAGGTATCGCCGCTTGCCGGCCTTAACCTGGAACTTGCCGCCGCTGAGCGCCTTCACCGTGAGATTGTGGATGAGGCCGTCCTTCTTGATGCTCTGAGCCAAACCTTCGATGGCTTTCTTGTCGTATGAGCGACGCGGGTTGTCTTTCGGCGCGACAAGTGCCGAGAACGGTACGCTGGTGATCATGGAGAGACTCCTTGGCTGTGCACGCGGCAACACGTGCGCCACCGCAGTGGCGCCGGTTTGTCTCGGTGCGTTTGATGAACCCCGCGTTGTGCGGGAGGTCTCAAAGAGCTGGGACCGCTCTGTAGCGTGCAGCCTGAACGTGGGCCGACGAAGGAGGGCGAACGCACGCGAACGGACAATGGTGAATCAGAAGGGTAAGCCACTCCCGATTGACAACCCCCGGATGCGCTGCAAGCCTCACCACCTACACCGCGAAGGTAGCTAGCGAATGCCGCGTGAGCACACCCTCTCCAAGCAGGAGCGCCAAGAGCTCAACGCGCACCTGATCAACGTGACGCTTGTCATGGGCGTTGCATTCGGTGCCTACACGACATGGTTCCGGTTCGAGGTGCTCGAAATCAGCAACGGCCGGACCACGGACGACATCGAGGCGTGGATCGTCTCCCTTACTCTGGCATTGGCGCTAAGCCTGCGCTTTGGCTGGACGCGCTATCTCTGGCGGCGACTGCTATGGAGCGTCTGGTGGGTACTTGCCGGCGTCGGAAAGGCCGTGTGGATTGTCCTAGCCTGGATCACGGGTCGCCGAAGCAGCAAGGAGCCTGCGTTGCGGCCCGATCCGAAGCTTGCTCGGGATCGATACACAGCACGGCCAGCAGACTGGATGCGCCTGAAGCGCAAGCCGCCCCACGAGCGTACCCGCCGTTAAGGAGAGCTGTCTCAAAGGGTGGAAAGTGCCATCGTGTGCGGCGCCTGCCGCGTGCGTACGCTATGCTGGATGCAAGAGCGCATCACCTTCATCGGACAAGTGGACTTCCGGAACGATCGCCGCCGCTTTGGGATTAAGCAGGAGGATCGGCTTCTCCACACGTACGTTATCGGCAAGACCGGGACGGGAAAGTCCACGCTGCTTGGTCATATGGCGAAGCAGGATCTCCTCGCTGGTGGTGGCTTTACGCTCATAGACCCCCATGGCGACCTGGTTGAGCAGCTTTACCGTGAGGCGGTCTCCCTCGGCCGAAGCGACGTCATCTACCTCAACGCGACCGATCCGGCGCAGCCCTATGGGTACAATCCGCTTCGAAAAGTGCGGAAAGATCGCATACCGCTTGCGGCCTCTGGACTCCTCGAGGTCTTCAAGAAGATGTGGAGCGATGCGTGGGGCGTGCGCATGGAGCACATCCTGCGCAACGCACTGTATGCACTCCTAGAGCAGAACGAGGCGACGCTTCTCGATATCCCGCGCCTCTTCTCGGACCGCAAATTCCGGCGACATGTCGCGGCGTCAGTAACGAACGAGCCAGTGCGCCTCTTCTGGGAGAAGGAGTTCGATCGCTACTCCTTCGCATACCGGGCCGACGGCGTAGCTTCCATCCAGAACAAGCTCGGCGCCTTCCTCTCAGACCCCGTGATGCGTCGTATCCTCACTGAGCCCCGGGAGATGATCTCGATGCGCCGCATCATGGACCAGGGCGGTGTGTTGCTGGTCAATCTCGGCAAGGGCCGGATCGGCGAGGACAGCGCCGCAATTCTTGGCGGCTTGCTGGTGACCACCATAGGTCTGGCTGCTTACAGCCGAGCGGATAGCCTTCCAGAAGAGCGCAGAGACTTCGCCCTCTACATAGACGAGTTCCAGACCTTCACCACGCTCGCCGTAGCCAACATGCTGGCGGAGCTTAGAAAGTATCGTCTCGGCATGGTGATGGCACACCAGTACCTCCATCAGCTTGAGCCGGAGATACGCCATGCCGTTCTTGGCAACGCCGGAACGCTCATTTCCTTCCGGCTCGGCGCGGAAGATGCCGCCTACATTGAACGCGAACTCGGTGGTCGTTTCGAGGCGAGAGACCTTCTCGGCCTAGAGAACCGGCACATGTACGTGAAGCTCATGATAGACGGGCAGCCGAGCAAAGCGTTCAGCGCGACAACAATCGGTCCAGATCCATCAATCCACTAGCTTTTGCTGCTTCGAATGGCTCCAGGCCCGCCAGTGAGGATCTTCATGCCCGGAGGCACCGGGAAATCGGGCGGGACGTGGTTTCCCCACAGCTCCAGAAATTGCATCGCGTCACCATCCTTCGGCGGCGGTGACATACACAAGATTTCTGAACGATCGGCGCCCTTCTCGTCTGCGGCCCGGAAGGCAACGTTGGCAAAGTCCGGTCCTCCTCGGAGGAGTACGTCTTCGTTCTGCCAGTCCGACATCACGGAACTCACAACCGCGAACGCGTCCCCATTCGGGAGTAGCGCGTACTCCTCCAAACGACGGCCGTTGCTAACGAACGCCGCTTCGATTGCCGCGCGAGATTCGCGCGTAACGATCATATCTACTTGAAGGGCTTCGCCGTCCGGAGCCGCTGGAATCCAGTGAATTCCGTGATGGTGACCACTGTCTGGACCTAGATAGTCTGTCGGAAAGACAGCCCAGACGACCCGAGCTGCGCGCTTTTCGCCCGCAGCCGGCACGCTGCCGCGGCGCCACTTCATGAGGTCGCGCCGACCGCCAGTATGCTGCGCAGCAAATTCGCTCGTGAGTCCGTAGAAATAGTGCGGCGCCAACGCGTGCACAGACAACTTGTGCACCTTACCCATATCGCCTTGGGTTACATACACATCGCTGTTATGGCTCCAGGTACGCCACACGCTGGACTGGCGACTGCCAGGTAGGCCGATGGCGAAGCGGAAATTCAGCAATCTTGTGCTTGAGGCCATGGCCACACACCTCGACGGATAGCGCAGAAGTCACGCCTGGTCAGGACCGACCTCCAAGCCAAGATCGCTTCGATTTGTGGCTGCATTCCGGCGCGGCGCTTCAACGGCCAACAAAAAGCTCGACGAATTCCTCCGGTTGTAGTCCCATTGCCGGGACTACCAGAGGCTACGGGCATGAAGCTCTTGCTGCGCCGGGATCAGAAGACCGCCCTGCTTGGAGCGGCTGCGTTCGTGCTCACGGTTCGTGCCGATCTCACGGACGAAGAGCATGGGAACATCGATAAATACCGGCTCGGAAAGACGCTCCTCTACACGAGGGACGAGTTAGTCGATCCCGGTTCGGGCTTAGTGGGCCTTGCGTCCCGTCTGGCATTCAAGGCCCTCAATATCTCCGTGACGGTGGATGATCTTGTAGACGGCAAGCGCATCGAGTGCCGGGACATCGTTGAGATGCTGGCCGTTGAGGAGCAGCTGAAGGAAGCATCCCGCACGTTCAAGGCGGTGCTCGAGGCAGCGGCATCCTTCGGCGGCGAAGACGTGGTGGCGTTGGAATAGCGATGGCCTGGAACAACCTGCTCGATTTCATCGCTGGCGGAACGCGCAGAAGTGAGTTCGCGAGAACGCGGGCGCTCTATCGCCGGGTGCAGGAACTCACATCGACCAACTCGGCCGTAACCGACCTTGACACCTTTGCGGACGATCTGGTGAAGGAGGCGCTTGAGAAGCAAGGCTTGGTGCCGATCGAACCGCTTCGCACGGCGCTGAAGGCACTGGTTCGGGACATGGCCGCCGAAGATCCCGTGTTCGCAGACACTCCAGAGATCGGAAGTCTGGAGTGGCTTTCCGTAGAAGAGGGCGTTGCGCTGCGTGAACAGCTTCGCCACAAGGAGCGCTTCCTCTCTGATGGAGTGCGCCACCTGCAGCTCTGGCGCGGCTCGCTTGTGGGCGCGCTCGAAACTCTGCTTCATGCGCTGCCCGCGACTGCGTTCAAGGATGAAGCTGGGGACAAGGAACCAAACGCCGGAATCCCTGGCGTATTCGTCCCGCTTGTGGAGCTTTTGGACGAGCCTGCGTGGGCTCTCGAAGGGCTTGTGGAACACTTCGTCAAAGAAGCGGTAACAAAGGCAGACCTGTTTCCTTGGCTTAGACGGCACTTTGAGCGTCGGTTCTGCGTGGCCTCGGGCATACCCTGGGAGGAGCGACACACGTCGAAGCGCGCTGTGTTGGGTCCATCAGATATGGCAGAGACGCCGGCGGCGCGGCTGGCAGACCTCTTCCTTGAGGGCACACCCTGGCATGCCTTTGTACGGACGCCGCTCCCACTCAGCATTCCCATGGCCGCGCGCTTTGAGCATACGCATGTCGTGGGCGGCTCTGGGCATGGCAAGACTCAGTTGCTTCAGACCCAGATCGTCCGGGACATCCTGTCGAGCGCAGCGGATGGGCGGTCTGTGGTGGTCATGGATTCGCAGGGGGACTTGCTGCGGACGCTCGGGAGCCTTGCGGTCTTCGCTCCGGGCCATCCGTCCGGTCTCTCAGAGCGCCTGATGGTCATAGACCCGACAGACGTTGAGTATCCCGTGGCGCTCAACATGTTCGACTTCAAGCATGAGGAGATAGCCCGCCTGCCGCTCGTGGAGCGCGAGCGCATCCTCAATGGGACTGTTGAGCTCTTCGAGTACTTCTTCGGTGCCTTGCTTGGTGCCGAGCTGACGGCCCGCCAGGGCATCATCTTCAAGTATCTCGCGCGCCTGATGCTCGAGATACCGGATGCCACGGTGCACACCTTCCGGCAGCTTATGGAAGACGGCGAAGCCTTCCGGCCATACATGGAGAAGCTTCCATCTACAGCACGTGCCTTCTTCGAGACCCGCTTCTTCGACCGCTCTTTCAACGAGACGAAGAAGCAGGTGCTCACGCGCCTCTGGGGCGTGCTTTCCAATGCCACCTTCGATCGCATGTTCTCCCATCCACGTTCCAAGGTGGACATGTTTGCGGCCCTTCAGGAGGGCCGGATCGTGTTCATCAATACGGCGAAGGATCTGCTCAAGGACGAAGGCGCCGCCATCCTGGGCCGCTTCTTCATCGCGCTCATCGCGCAAGCCGCGCTGCGACGGGCCACGCTGCCGGCGCACGAGCGGCGGCCCTCAGTCTTCTTCGTGGACGAGGCAGCCGACTACGTGGATGAACGCATCGGTAGCCTCCTCAACCAAGCCCGCAAGTACAAGGTTGGGATGACGCTTGCGCACCAGAACCTAGACCAGCTCTCGACGACACTCCGAGCCTCGTTCGCTTCGAGCACGAGCATCAAACTCGTGGGCGGTGTCTCAACCAAGGACGCGGCTGCCTTCGCAAGCGAGATGCATACAGACGCGGACTTCATTCTGTCTCAGCGCAAGCGCAAGAATGAAACGTCCTTCGCCTGCTACGTCCGCAATGTGACATCCCAGGCCATCGGAATTACCGTGCCGCTTGGGACCGTGGAGCGGCTACCAACGATGACAACTGCACAGCAAGAAGCGCTCAAGGTTGCCAACCGGGAGCGCTACTGCGTCCCGCTTTCCGAGGTGCCGGAGCCGACGCAACCAACGGCGTCGCAACGGCGGCCATCCCCGAAATCCAAACCAGTTAAAGAGGCAGAGGCTGCGATGCCTGCACCGATCGCGGCGCCGGTGCAGCCGGCAGAGAGCGATCCGGGGGATGCGTCGGCCGAGGTCGTGGATGTGCCGGCGGCGGCCCCTGCCGCTAGCAGAGCACCTGCATTCGCCAAGCCCAAGCCACAGCGCGCAGAACCTTTGACACCTCCGCCGCTTGGGCGAGGCGGCAAGGAGCATCGATATCTGCAGAACCTCTTGCGGGAGTTCGCGCAGTCCAAAGGGTTCCGGGTCACCGTGGAGGAGACCATTCTCGATGGGGCGGGGCGCGTGGACGTGTCTCTCAGCAAGGACAGCCTCAAGGTGGCCTGCGAGATCTCGGTGACCACGGGACGGGACTACGAGCTTGGCAACATAGAGAAGTGTCTCGCGGCGGACTTCGCGCGCATCCTGTTCGTGTCTTCGAACGCGCGGCACCTCAAGGCGATGCATAAGCTTGCCGCCGGCCGTTTCGAGGAAGAGGAGCTGGCAAAGCTCAGCTTCTCCTCCCCGGAGGAAGCGCTAGCGATCCTCGGCGAGATCGCGGGGCCAGCGGAAATCCTGACGACCGTGCGCGGCTATCGCGTGAAGACGCGTCAAGTGGCCCTTGAGCCCGAGGAGGCGGCGCGCCGGCGCGAGGCAGTAGCTAGCGTAATCGCGCGGTCCCTGCGGGAGAGCCGGCCAGACTAAGATCTGACTTGCGGCCTAGGCGACCATCCGCGGCATCGATGAGCAGCTGGGTGACAGCCTCTTCTAGGGCCTTGTCGTCCCGCTCCGCGCGCTGAATGCCCTGAATCTCAGAATACGCCCACAGGCAGGCAAGCCCGATCGGGAAGAGCATGACCCACGTCCAGGTGGTCTCCTTCATCATGAAGCCCAACACCAAGCCCACGACCGCCACCCCGATGGCGGCGCGCTTGATGACCTTGCCTATGGTCGTGGGCGGCGGAACAAATGGACCCCATACAATAGTTTCATTCGAGTCGAGATTGTACGCGCCCACTACGGAGCCTCCATCTGCCACCGCCATCACGATGGTGTGCCCCTCAAGGCCCGCCGGAGGGTCTCCGGCCATCTCGAAATAGGTCTGCTGCCTTCCGTCCGTGTACCAGATACGCTGCTTATGCTGGGTATAGCTGCCTATCTGGATGGGCTTGATATCGCCCCGCACCTCGTACCTATCGCTAAACCAAGCCCGCTTTTCCCTAATTTTCCCGCCGCCGCCACCGCCGTAGACGACCGTCTCGCTTTGCTGCTCGATGCGGATGATCCGAGCCATGAATGCGCCAAGCGGCACGCTCGTACCACTCGGCAGCTGTACGATCTCGGATCTGTTGCCCATGCAGTCCCGGAGCTACTGTCGATTGTTCTTATTTGTATCAATACCACCAGACACCGTGACCGGCAAAGGAGCCGTGTCTCCGTTGCACATGAATGGCCTTAGCCGATCAACGATCTCAAGCAAGTGCCGTAACCATCCGCTCTGCCCGAGGCAAGACCAGATTCCTGAAGATCGCTGCGAGCCAGCGATCCGCGACGAGGCGGGCCATCGCGTAGCTTGCGGTCAGCGAGATGACCGTCGCCAGGTAGACGAACGGGACGATGTATGGCCCGCATACGACGATCAGTCCGAACCCGATCTCGACTCTTGGAACGAAGGGGAGAGCGGTACTCGCTTCAATGACATTTGCGTTGCCACGGATCTAGTATAGCCGGCGTGGTGTGGGCTTCACGCTTGGCGCCAGATCGAAGGCCATTCAATGGCGGAAATTTTCGGAACGGTTCTTTCCACGCAACGCTATTTTCAAGGCGTCCTTGCCGGATATGTCCTGGAACTTTTCAGCTCTCCCGATCGCTTCGCGGTCGGCATGGCCGTTGCGGTGGCGCTGGGTCTCGTTCACGCACTGACCCCGGGGCACGGCAAGGCAGTCATCTTCTCGTACTTTCTCGGCCACTCGGCCAGCCCGCTCGCCGGTCTGAGGGTGGCAGCCGGCGCGGCGCTCACCCACGGCACGATCGCCGTGGTGCTGGTGCTGGTCGCGGGTCGGGTCATCAGTCCGCTTGGGCGTCCCACGGGCGCGGGCGCCTGGCTGGAAGCAATCGCGGGGCTGATCGTGGCCGGCATCGGCGCGCTCTATGTCGTTCTGTCGGCGCGCAGCCTCTTGCGGCCGGCCGTTGATGCCCATGGTGCAGAGGGCTCGCGGTCCTTTCTGGCGATCGCCATGGGGCTGCTGCCCTGTCCGCTCACCATCATCGTGGTCGGCTCTGCTGTCAATCGCGGCGCCACGCTCGCCGGAATCACCCTTGCTGCCGGCATCAGCATCGGATCGGCCATCACCATCGGCTGCTTCGGCTTGCTGGGCATGGCGCTCCGACGCGGCGGGCTGGCGCTGGTGGGCGGCAATATCCATCGCGTCCTGAAGGGCCTGGCCTACGTCGAGCTGCTGACCTCGCTGCTGATCCTCGTCCTGGGGCTGTTGACCGTGGCGGGTGTCGCGGGCCGCATTCGCTAGGCCGGCAGTGTGGCCCAACCGTGCCAGCCGACATAAAGGCCGACGGCGATAATCAGGATGCTCGAGAAATAGGGCGCGCGCCGCGCGAAAGTCGAGAACCAGGCGAAGCGTTTCGTGGCATGCCGGACGCTCAGTGCCGCGGCAGCGCCGACCGTGACGAGCGTGAGGGCAAGCCCGATGGAAAAACACAGGACCAGCGCCACGCCCAAAGTGAATTCCTTGAGTTGCAGGCAGAGCAGCAGCACGGTGACAGCGGCCGGGCACGGTATGAGGCCGCCGGTCAGGCCGAACAGGACGATCTGCCAGGTCGTAACGGGGCGGTCGGCGAAGCGATGGCGGATATCGTTGGCATGGGCGAGCTCGTGGGCGTCCTGGTAGTCGCCTGTGGCGATATGCAAGCCACGAAGTTCCTTGTGCAGGTGATCGGCGCCCTCGCCCTCGACGAACGACAGGTCGTAATCGTGCGAATGCTTGCCGTGCGCCAGCCGCAGCCGCCCCATGAATTCGTGCGGTTCGGCAATCTCCTCGGACGATTCGAGAAAGCCGTCGCGCTCGACGAAACTGAACGTCTGCTGGTGGCCATCGGGGCGCTCGGTCTCGACCGTCACATCCTTGGCGGCCCAGCCGTGGCCGCTCTCGCAGCGCAGGCGCCATCGCGGCGGCGCGCTCGCCTCGAAGATTTCCAGCGCCAGCACACCGTGGCCGGTGTCGATGCGCCGCACCTCCTCGCCGTGGCGATGTCCACGCTCATGATCGTGACCGCTCGCGGCCTCTGCGCGCCTCTGGTCCTGCCAGGTCCGCCACAGCATCCAGAGCGCGATGGCGATGATGATGACGGCCGACGCGAGCTGAAAATACGGCTCGGCTGTCTCGGCATCGAGGCCGCGCCAGAAATAGAGGCCGGCCAGCGCGATGCCCCAGACGACCGCTGTATGGGAGATTGTTGCCGCCACGCCGAGCAGGATCGCCTGACCGACCGTGCCGCGAATCGCCACGATGAAGGCCGCCATCATCGTCTTGGAATGGCCGGGCTCCAGCCCGTGCAGAGCGCCCAGCAGGATCGCGCTCGGCACGAACAGCCACGCGTGGCTCGAGCCCTGCTGGATCAGGTCGGCAAACGACGGCATTAGAGATACCGGGTGATTTCCTTGAACTCGTCGATCGAGCGTCGATCGGCCTTGGGCAGGGGACCGACCGTCGCCTCGAGGCAGTGATCGAGGTGATCCCGGATCAGCGTCTTCTTGGCCTCGCTGATGGCCTTCTCCACGGCATGGAGCTGCTGGGCGATGTCGAGGCAGGAGCGGCCGCTTTCAATCATCTCGACGACGCCGCGCAGATGCCCGTCAGCGCGCTTCAGGCGCTTGACGATTTCAGGATGGCTCTCGTGCTTTCCACTCATGGTCACTAGACCTATCCCCCAGGAGGGGATATAGCAAGCCCGATGATCGCAGCCGTACTGTCGTTCACCCGCCGCCTGCCGGCCTGCGGTGCCGGCCTCTTGGCATCGGCCCTGCTGGCAGGCCCCGCCTGGGCGCATGCCGTGGCCGAGGGCGACAAGGGCTACATCCAGGAAATCTCCGGCGTGCATCTGCTGCCGTTCGTCTATCTCGGCGCCAAGCACATGGTGACGGGATACGATCACATCCTGTTCCTGCTCGGCGTGGTGTTCTTCCTCTACCGGCTGAACCATGTCGCCCTCTATGTCAGCCTGTTCGCGCTCGGCCACTCGACCACGATGCTGCTGGGCGTCTATTTCAACGTCGGCATCAACAGTTACCTGATCGACGCCATCATCGGCCTGTCGGTGGTCTACAAGGCGCTCGACAATATGGGCGCCTACCAGCGCTGGTTCGGCTTCCAGCCCAACACCAAGGCAGCCACCCTCGTGTTCGGCCTGTTCCACGGCTTCGGGCTCTCGACCAAGATCATCGAGTACGAGATCTCGCCCGACGGACTGTTGCCGAACCTGCTGGCCTTCAACGTCGGCGTCGAGATCGGCCAGCTCCTCGCCCTGGCGGCCATCCTGATCGCCATGGGCTTCTGGCGACGCACGGTCGGTTTCTGGCGTCACGCCTACACAGCCAATGTCGTCATCATGACCGCCGGCTTCGTGCTGATCGGCTATCAGCTCACCGGCTATTTCATCGCTCCCGCCTGAGGTGCCTCCATGTTCAACGCCGAAATCCCCTCCCGCGCCGAACTGCCCAGCACCGCGCAGCTCGTGAAATCGACGATCGTCGCCATCGTCGCGGCGGCGGTGATCCTGGTCACCGTCGTGCTGCCGGCGGAGTATTCGATCGATCCGACCGGCATCGGCCGCGCGCTGCAGCTCACGCAAATGGGCGAGATCAAGAAGCAGCTCGCCATCGAGGCGGAAATGGACCGCCAGAAGGACCGGCAACAGCAGGCACCGGCGACGCCCGACCGCCGCTCCGGCCTGCCCGGTTTCCTGGCCGATTTCCTGTCCGGCCTGCTCATTTCGCCGGCTGCCGCACATCCCGGTGGCCACGACGATGACGACGACCAGAACAAGGTCGAACCGGCCACCAAGCCTCCGGTGGCGCTGGCGCAACCAGCGCCTACGGCTGGGAAGACCGACGAAGTGAGGTTCACGCTGAAGCCCAATGAAGGCATCGAATACAAGCTGGCGATGCTGCGGGGTGGCGTGGTCCAGTTTTCATGGCGCGCGGACGGCGGCAAGGTGAACTACGACATGCACGGTTCACCCAAGGATGGTGGCAAGGAATCGAGCTACAAGAAGGCGAGCGGAGTCACCTCCGACATCGGCGTGCTGACGGCCGCCTATGATGGCAGCCACGGCTGGTTCTGGCGCAACCGAGGCTCGTCCGACGTCACGATCACTCTCAAGGTCACCGGTGCCTATTCGGAAATCCGGCGCATGTAAGTAGTTGGTCGACAATCCAAAGCCCGACACGTTTCCAGTTGATCGCGTGTATGGACGCTCAGTGCTTCACGATGCTGGTGGATTGAGATCTGAAATGACCGGGCGATCCAGTTGCCGGCTACAACACCGACGAGAAGAATCGCGACGTACAGTGCCGTGACAAATGCGCGGCGACGAGAGACCAAGTCACTGCCCAAGCGGAAGCCCCCACAAGCGCCAACCCGGGCCAGGAATGCTGCCGTTCATACCTTCGGCGACGTCGAATACGCGACGATAGCCGGCTTTCTCCGCTAGTCGGGCGGCAAGACCTGACCGATGACCGACGCTGCAGATGAATGCCAAAGGTCGAGACATGTCCGGCTGAGTCGTCTGCAAGTCGCGGATGAAAGACGCCTCGTTCTGCGCGCCGCGCCACTCGATCCAGATCGACCCCTCCGGCACCCCGTGGACAGCGCGTTCATCAAGCGTCCTGACGTCGATCAGCGTCAGGTTGCTGCTGTTAAGCAGGCTCTTCGCTTTGAGCGCATCGAGCAGGTCCACAGCCTGGGCATCGCGGATGCAAGTCATGCCGAGCAGAAAACCGACAAGGACAGCAACCTGCCACATGCGTGGAGTCTCGATGTTGCCCCCGGTCGACTGATACATGGGCATACCGCACATTTCATGCTTCGACTGAATTTCGATGTTCTTTCGCCAGCTACTCCTTCCTCAGGTTGTTCGCGAGGGTCCCGGACGACTGCCGGACCAAGTAGGATCCGGTGGCCAGGCAGTACTTCTGGCGCTGGTCACAGTCGACCGCGCAAGTACCGCCGCGCTTGTTATCTCTACAGAAGGCCATGCAGACGCCCTGGTGGACGTCAGTGCAGGAGTACTGGCCGTTCGCGTTGTAATTGCCGTTGGCGTCCTTAGGAAAATTGTCCAGCGACAGACTTTGAGCCAAGGCGAGAGATCCACTCATCACCAACACGATGGCGATACAAAGTAAGCTCTTCATGATGGGAAACCTCGTTTCGGGGTTGGATGCCGGCCCGTAAGTTTGGCCGAGATGGGACCTAGAGGAGTTGCAGATGGAGCTTCGCGGCGTGCTGGCACCCTGCTTGCACGACCATGATGGGTGCCAAGCCGGACCGCCCCGGCATGGTTAAGGGAAGCGAGAAGACATCCTGTGCCAGGGAGTTTCCATCTGCCGTTAACAGGGTGATGCGGCCTATGGGCTGCTGAGGTGCGTTCGTGGTGTTTTCATAGATGGCGCGGTAGTCGCAGAGCAGGATCGCGCCACCGACCGTGCCGCGGAATCCGATGCGCGATACCGTGATGGGCCCGATATTCGTCTCGAACTTTACTGACAATCCGAGTGGTTGAGAGGAGGTGCAACCGAGCGCCCCCAGAGATCCCAACACGACGAGCAACAAGCGAATCCAGATTGGTCTCATTGGTTCCCCACACTTTCTTCCACCCGCCACTGGCAGACGCCCGTCCTCTGCTGCGTCAGCTTCAAGGTTCGCTTGCCCTGTCCAGGCGCTACCGACAGTGCCAATCGCCCGAACGAGCGACTGTCGTATTCAAGCACCCCGCTTCCATCCGCCTTGAGCGGAACGCGCCTCTCCGACGTTAGAGAAGGATCGTTGCCGGAGATTGTCACGACGAGCACGCCCGGCTCTTCCTTCGCATCTACCTTCAGTCCGTCGATGCACCGCCCATTGACGATCTTCCACGTTCCGCTCCAGCTAGTTTGCGCATGGCTCACGGATGACAGGGACAGCCCGAGAACCGTTGCGAAGAGAAGGCTTCGGCTGTGCATCACGCGGCCTTCGGTGCCACTGCCGGGCCGCCGAGAAACGCGCTCAGTGCGAGCGCCACTGACATTGCACGCATGATTACCTCCAAGAACGAGCCACTAATCAAACGCGTACGCAAAGCTCTGAAATGATCGGATCGCTCGACGCGGACCGCGCGCAGATGCGCCCGGTCATTCCCTTATAAAGGGAATATATGCACTGTATTACGGACAGGCAAGCTGTTGGCCTCAGAGAATGGAGGCGAGGAAACTTGTTGGCTGGAACGTACGGCGTCTGCGCGTCGCCGAGGCGTTCACTATAGAAGAGTTGGCGGAGAAGGCAGGCGTTGACGGCTCGTTTCTGGCGCGCATGGAGCGAGGCGAGGTAAACGTCGGCGTCGTGATACTCGATCGGCTTAGGCGAGCACTTCGTGTGAAGCTTTCCGAGTTGTTCATTGAGCCCGCACCCGGCGAGAAGCCGCCGCGACCGCTGCCGGCTGGACGGAGGCCACGACAGAGCAAGGTCCGGCGCTAGCACTCTCTGAGCGTTCGGTTGGATGGCCATCGCCGGATGGAGCAGCCATGCCGCCGTCGGCAAGATGACCCTCTTGAGCATGCGGACCCCTATCGGCTCCTGGCCGTCCAGCCGGATGCGTGGCTCACGGCGAGGGTGCGATCGGCCGCCACCGAGACGGTGAGCCCGCGCCCGAGGCCGTCGTCCGTGTAGATGGCGCTTCCTTCCCGGATGCTGGTGAAGGCAAGCAGCGTGCAGGTACTACCTGCGATGTACTCGGCGGTGCCGCCGGGAAGTAGCCGCAGGAGAACCGTTGTTGCCCCCAAGCCTTGCCCGACCTGCGTCTCGATGACGGTACTGGGGCCGCCGCTCTCGTTGCAGGCGGCGCTGGCGGCCGAACCAAGGGCGAAGCTGGCCATAACGCCCAGGCACGCCAGCGGCAGAGGCAAGTGTCTCCTCATGGTGTCTCCTTCGTCTTGATGACATTGCTGATGGTGGGACCCAGGCGGGCGTGCGCCCGCGAAAGCGCGTCTTGGTAGCGACGCTGCCAGTCTTCCGCGTATTGTGTGCCAACGGGCGCGCATGCCTCTGCGACGCACTCCTCGTCGCCAAGGTTTGGACTGGGCGGCTCATAGAAATGTTCGCTACGGTCCAAGCCGCCGAAGGTGCCGATGACGCCGAAGATGGCGCGGCCGCGCGCGCCGCGGTCGTCCATGACATACGTCGCCAAGGGCGATGCGCTTTGCGCATCTGCGGCATCCGTCTCGATGACAAGGACACTCAGAGACCGGTGCTCCAAGCGCCAGGCAAAGCGGCGCGGCACCTGAAGGCTGCGGTCATAGCGCAGGCTGAACCAGCGACCGCCTTCGCCGAATTCGTAGAGGCATTGCGTGTAGTGGTGGTCATAGGCGGGTGCGGCGACGGCCGGATCGACGGTCTCCGCTTCCGTCCAGGCCTCCATCTCGCGCGCGCACATGGCGTCAACGACCGCTTGCGCCATGCGGCCGGTTTGATCCGCCATTGATGCTGTCGTCGTCGCAATGAGCAGACTGCCCCAGATGATCGTCAGCTCCAGCAGCAGCCGATCCCTCATTGCGTCACTCGGACGGTTTCAAAGGTGTCGTTGCGGCCTTGATTGTCTGTGATCGTCGTCTTGACCGGCAGACCGAGCGCCGGGGCGTACCAGGTCCGTGTCGTGCCCTTAAAGCGGTGGCTTAGTGCCTCCTGGTTGAGGGTGACGACGAACACGTCGTAGGTGCCAAGCTTCGTCGTAACCTTCTCGTAGCTGTCTACGGTGATCGTGTGATGCCACGTCCCCTGGAAGCCTACAGTGCTGCCTGGGCCGTCGTAGGTCGCCGTGATCTTCTTGCCGACGGACAAGGGCCACAGCGTCCACGGCTTCACCTGCTCGGCGTACGTTTGACTGCGACTCGCCGGAATCGAAACTACCGGCGCGTACCAGTTGTCTGCGAACTCCTCACCGGCACGGCTCTTCACCTGACGACGACAGTAGCGGGCTTCCTGGGACAGCCACGCGACACGTTCGCCCGTCGCCATCTCGACCACCGTCCCCGGTTTCGGGCATTTGAATTCAGCCGTTTGCGCAGTAACCGTCGAGCTCCACAACAAGCCACCAAGCATGCCCAGCAATAGCGAACGCATCCTCACCCTCCATGGTGCAAACCGGCTAGGGCGCATGCGGCGCCTTGCTTTCGGAGGCAGGAGGGTCGTCGGGCAGAGTGGTGTGCAGCCAGTGTTTTGATTGGAACGCCCGCTCGAATCTGAACGCCTTGACGAACCCAGCTATCGGCACATGGTGGGACCACTACGATTGTCTCTGCGCTCTCTCGCGAGGCAGGTCGCGAGAGCCAGAACAGCGATGTCAGACTCAGATTTTTCTTTGCCCGCTAGGCAGCCCAGCCGATCAGCGCGCGGCCAGCGCCGTGCTGCGTCTGACGCAAATGTTCGTATTCTCCGGCTCGTGCAACGGCTTCTGCTTCGAGACATGCGCCGACAGAAGCTTAGCCTTCGCAGAGCCGCTCGCGACGGCGGCGTCTCGGTTGGCACACTGTTCTTCGTGCTGGACGGGGCACGGGTGGTCGATCCGGTTAAGTACCCCAAACGTCGTCTGCGGCGCTCCACTTTGCTCTTGCTCCGCAATATGCCGTGGATACAGAAGTTGACGGCGACGACGCTCGATCAGATCCTTGTCCCCATTCTGCGCTCGGCGAGTCAGCACGATCATCCAAATGGGCTCCGCCGACGGCCATAGCGGTTTGGCCCCCTTTACCGAGTCGGGTGCCGAACGCCACTTGCAAGAAGGCGGTCCAGGGTAGCCGTGGTCACGGACCCGACCCAGCCCATGCTGCGCAGCAGAAGTAGCGTGCTCTTGCGCAGACAACGCTTGGGACGCTTGTTTGGGTCGGTGAGACGCTTGGCGTCGAGCACAAAAAACAGTGTTCCAAGCGGCACGCCTCCGATGCGGGCGGCCCTACGGAGGCTAAGGTTCTGTCGGCGCATGTCACGCAGAAGGAGGCCTTGGACAACGCGCAGTACACGGACGCGATGGCCAGCGTCATGGGGACAACGCGCGTTCATGCCAGCACCGTGGCGGAGTTGCCGTCGCGTCGACCGATTTGGCAGGGGCACTCGGGGCGAAAAGGGAAAGCCATGTGCATCAGTCGAATCCTGCGGCGTTCGTTTGGCGTTGGGTAGATACTGCAGACTTCTAGGTGGCGAAGGTTCCGCATCATTCGAATGATGCGGAACTCGGCCATAACGGTTAAGGGCAATGAAACTTCTTTGCCGCGCCCGCTACTTTTTCTGCACGCTCTTCCGACAAAACGCCTCGTACATCGCGGCGCGCTGTTCCATCTACGAGTACGGCCGAGATGATCGATCTGCGCCTCGCTTCTATCCCACTCCCGGCCCGGGCCTTCACAGCGATAAGTCGATCGAGCATCGTCACCGCCAGCATTCCGATCCAAGGCATGTCGCGTAGCACCATCATGGTGCCGCGCGACATACCGCGCTTCGGACAGCGATCCGGATCTTGAAGGCGGGCTGAGTCGAGAACAAAGGCTAGCGTGCTAATGGCGATGCGGCCGCGGCGAGCCGCTTCGCGCAAACTCAACTTTTGCCGTTGCATCGCCCTAGCTAGGAGGCGTTGGGCGACATGCTGCGCGCGAAGGCAATCCCGTGTCATGTAGTTCCTCCCTGGCGGTTGAGACCTGCGCTTCATAAAGAATCCACTGGCACGAGCCGGTGGGCCGAACGGCGGCGACAGAACAAACATTCGTCTGGGAGAAACATCCGGGCATGGATGACCGCTGCCATCCATGCCGTCTCTGAGAAGCCTGCTAGAAGTGATTGCTGTTGAGCCCCCTTTCCTTAAACAGGGCGAGCGTTTGCTCGACCTTGGCAATATGGGTCGCGAGAATGCGGCTGACGCAGTCTTTGACTGAGTCTGATAGAAGCCGCATCGCCTCCACGGTCTCTTCGCGGAGCTCTGCGTGGCTTTCCTCGTCAATCTTGCCGCTTTGCAGAAGCTCATCGAGGTCGACGAGCTTCTGCTTCTTCTCCACAGCGGCGTGGATCGTAACTGCAAGCGCGCCGTCCAGCATGTCCTTGGTAAACTCCGCGGAGCCCTGGGCGATCACTTTGTCGATCCCACGGCTCGCCTCGAGGTTCGCAACAAAGAGCTGCTTCTTCCTCTCGTCGAGGTGAAGCGTGATGCTGAGCATAAGCTCCTGCCGCTTCGCCTCCGCGAGCTGCATGTAGGCGTCATGCAGCACTCGGCCAAGCTCCTTGCGGATGTCGCGATTCAGCAAGATTTTGTCGAAGACATTTAGTTGGCTTCGGATGGTCGACAAGTCCGCTCCGACGGCAACGGGCGGGCTTTGGCTACCAGCACTGAGGACGGCGGTCGGCGAGTTGTTGCCGAAACTCGTCGGGCCTCGGTCGTGCGACGTGTTTGCCAGGACCTTGAAATGGACCTTCTGTGCCTTGCCACTCATCGATGCCTCCGCTGCTGGTTGCCGATCTTCACGTTAACGATTTCGAGCTTCTCCGCCGTCATCATCGCGGGTGCGCTTGCGCAGGCTGGTTGCTTTCTCAATGGACGCATTGAGCGCCTCGAAGCCGCGGCGAGCCATATCGCGGTGACGCCTGGCTTTGAGAATGCCTTCACGCTCTTCCTCGCGGCGAGATCGGCGCAGGAATCTGTCATGCCCCCAAGCATCACGCCGTTCGGCTTCCTCGTCGGCGGCATCCTCAATGCGAACCGCGACGCGCATGGAATAGAGCCCCGCGGAACCGAACAGTGTTTTCGAGATAGGACCAGCGGACTCAAGTGCCATGATGAAGAGCTTTAGTCCTAGCGCGACCGACGCGATAAGTTCGGACGATTGGACGAGGTTCCACAAAGCGCGAAGCCGGTCGGAGAGGCCTGTCGCTACCGAAACGAAATCAGGCGTCGTGATCACATGTCTCAGAATCCAGTCCTCGCGGCCATCCTCTAGCGTCTTTAGCTCGGAGGCGAGGGCACTGCGGTCATACTGGAAGTCAGTAAGTCGCTGCTCGATAGTCGCCAGGCGTGCTTGCGTACCAGAGTTTGACGCGTCGGCACGCACGGCCGCATCCTTGCGCGCGTCTTCAAGGGCGCGAGACTTAGGCTCAAGTTCGGTCGTGATGGCAGCGGTCTTGGCCTGATACTCCTTGGCCTCGCGATTGTGGAAGGCCCATCTAGGACCAGGGCCGGCAACGCCGGTGCTGCTGCGGTTAACCTTGACGCCATACTCTTCGGCATTTGCTGCTGTTTGATGCTCCCTGGCCGCCCTTTCGGCTTGGGCGCGAGCGGCGAGCAACCGGTCGACCTCTTCCATAAGTACAGAAATCTGACGTTCTACTACCGGCTCAGCCGCCCCACGGGTACGCAGGTCTACTCGCTCCTGGGCTAGTTCGACCATTCGCGTGTCATGGTGCCTAATTCGCTCCCTGACATCGCCGACCAAAGTTTCATACCGTCCTTGTAGAGCAGCTACGACTGGAGCGTTGGCAACGCGATTCTCGCGGGCCAGCTCACGCTGGATATCGTCGTTGAAGACCTGAGCGAGGACAAACCACGCCACAAAACTCGCTACTGCGAGTGACACGCCCCAACGGACTCCTACCACAAGTGGCCGCAGCCAGCGTCCGGTCGCCGTTTCTTGAACGACGATGTCGCGCAACTGGCAGAAAGAGAGCCCCTGGGCGACCCAATCGTGGGACACGAATTTGCTATCATAAACGAACAAGATCGATGTCGCGAGGATCGTCACCAGGGCGCTGATTGCGAGTTGCCACAGGTTGTCACCGACCATCACATGGAAGGCGACGAAGATACACACGGCCTGAAATGCGGAGCCTAAAAGAAGCGCCGCACCGACGAGTGCCATCGTGCGCTGCTCATTGCACGGCTGCTTCCGGGCCAAGTGGTAGTCGACGCCCGACAGTTTCGTAAGCCATCGAGTGACGGCGCCAGGTGTCGGTCCAGCATCCCACGCCGGCTCTTGGCCCATAGTGTTTTCACTCCTCGCAGGTTCGATCGATCCCAGTCCGTCAGGTGGCGTCATGACGTTTCTCCTTGGCGTAGGATGTGCACGACAGCGTCAACACCACCGCTAGCAATCAGCTGGATTGCCACACTGTGCCTTCGAGACGACGTGATCGAAGACGAACGTCACGACATATGCTGGGCCGCGCGACGACGGCTGCCACCGCAGCTTGGTGTGCGACACGCCAAGCGTGCTGGTTTCGGTTTGCGTGGTTGGCTGACCGAGGAGCAGCACCACCGTTGATTTGGACGCGCCAATGGATACGACAGGGAAAGCGGTCTCGAGATCGGCAGCGTTCGCCGCGTGGCTGATCGCGAGAGCACTTGCCAGGACAGTGCTCACTAAGCGAATTCGACGGAGCACTAGCGATGTTTGAGTTGAGTGGACCATAAGACCCTCCTGCCCGGTTAGTTAAACTCGACAATGCCCAACAACACCGACGTCACTTCCTTTGCCGCACCCGACACGCCTCTAGACGCGTGTACCTGTGCGATTCCGGATCTCGATCTGCAAAGCAAAGGCCCACTAGTGACCTCTACAAGTGACGTCGGTGCTGCTCAGAGCTCGGCATTGCCTTTAGAAGAGCTCCATTCCTCATGAATGAAGCCGGGGCGAGTTCGACCGCGATCTATGCGCGTGCTGCGCATAGATTGGCAGGGTCTGTCCGCATGACCCGAGGTGGACGGCCTTCAGTGCCGACCTACCTCAAATCACATATTCAAAAAGAAGTTTTGGTTGGCTTCCTCCTTCATTGCCAGCACGCGCATCTGCCCAAGTATTCGAGCTAATCAAGGAAATGCGCGCGTTCGGTTGCCCAGAGGGGCAATTTGGCAATGAAGCTGGGGAGAAAGCTTGTCTGCCCCACGGAAAAGATGACGGCGCTAGAAGAAGTTTGAGAGTGCTGTTGCGTCGTCGAGGTCCAAATACGCAGTCGTCCCGATACTGTCAAGGCGTCCAATTTTGAACGTTAGTGAGAAGACCCTAATCGAGTTTCGGGTCCTCCATAATCTCCTCGATAGATGCCACCGTGACTTGATCCGGAAGTTGCTGGGCATATCTCACAAAATGAGCGGCAAGAGCCTTACGTCGACTGATGATGTGAACAAACTTTCCTTTCTTTACCAAGGCTTGGGCTCTTAATTGATAATCCTTGTCACCAAGGATGAGCACGAAGTGACTCGCTGTGGGGTATTGCTCGTCTACTTCCGTAATCTTATCCATGAGAACGAGGTCGTCCGAACCTTTTCCATGAAGTTCCTCCGGAATGTTCTGAACGAGATAGTTTCTGCCACTGACAACAGAAACAGCAGGCGCAAAGGGCGGATAATTAACGGCCCATGCCACCGTGCGCTCAGCAGGTGTTATCGTCCTGATGTACCTGTCAATTCGATCGAGAACAGTTCCCAAATCGAATCGCCCCGGTGTTCCTTCTCCTTTTTGAGTGTCCAAGCCGGCCACATACGGGTTGCCCTCAGGGCCAGTAAGATTTGGAATATCGAGGAATACAACCGGAGCGCCGTGTTGGTGAATGCCGATCGACTTTCCAACCCATCGCCTAAGCCACAAGTCGAGCACATACGCCCGGACACTGACTGTTCCGTCGTCGTTGGGTTGAAGTATCTTGCGGGCGATCAAATCGTCGGCAGCGTTCTTCAATGCTTCGGTCAGTTCATTCCGCTTCGCCAGTTTGAAGAGCTCAATGCGCCCTCCAGGTTCAACTGCCCGGACCAGGTCGGCAACAAGATCTCGTTGTTCCTTGGTTAGGATATGGGCTGGATACCATGTATCGGCAAAAAGATCGTCACTACTGGAAGAGAGAACGGCCACAGCGGCGTCCGCATCTGCAGGCGTCATCATACTGCGACGCTCCTGCGCCAAGGTGCGATACATGATGCTTGCCGTTTGTTGGACGACTTCTGGATGGCCGGCGCTGTGTTGGTGCAGTCGAACGACCGTTTCGTCAGGGACGCGGATACCAAGCGTTTTAATCGGTTCTCTTAGAATGCTGCCGACTGACTCTCTTGAGAGGAAATCTATCGGAAGACCTCTGAGATCGGGCCACAGCAGGACGCCTGGTATCATGCGTCGAAACTGAGATCGTCCCAGGTGGCCGGCAAAGACCCAGAGAAGCCTAGCCGTAGGCCGACCATGCTGCCGGATTAGATTGAGCAATCCCGCAATTCCATCGGCTAGTGACGAATTGCGATTGCGGGCACTCTCTCCCAATTCAACAAGCGCCTGCATATCATCGACCATAACGAGGACGCGCTTATTCGGAAGTTGAGCGGCAAGCTGCGCGGTAAAGGTTTGATATGCATTTGACATGTTCTCGACACAACGTCGTTCGTCCGGTGCTGAAACTCCACAAGCAGCAACCTCGGGATGAGTCGCCACCTGAGTCAAAATGTTGAAAAGAATGGTTCCTGCAGAGCTTGCTCCTTTTACATCCCCCATTCCGTGGTAGACGGGAATTATTGCGAGCTGCTGCTTGTCGATTTCGTAGACAACGCTCTGGAGGAGCGATGATTTTCCAGTACGTCTCAATCCCTCGATGTATTGGAATTGCTGCTGACCTTCCCGCACCGATTCCAAAATTGTCGATTGCTCATCAGCGCGTCCAAAGAAATGCCCCTCGATTTCGGTAGGCTCGATCATTCGACCTGAAATATACGGGCCTGACTTTGGAAGGGCGGTCATTTCTTCATGGATAATTTCCAACGCTTCAGACTCTGACTCAAAGTGAGCACCGCTAAAATCACCAATGACGGAGGCGCGGATACTGGCAGGTAATAGAACAGCCTCGGTTTTTGCCGCCGCAAAGGTGACAACGGCGGTTCCTTTTGGCTCCAATGTCACAGGAACCGCGCTAAAATCGTTGCGGCACGTCAGAGGGGCAGAGCGCCCCCCGGTCTCTAAAGTTGCAGTGGCACTTATCAAGCGCACCGCGGCCGTCTCTGATGTGTTCCGGAGTCTTAGTGAAACCACAAGCGGCACGGAACCCGGGTCCACTGCGAGCGAGCCCGGAACGGCAGGCTCCATAACAATCTTTGGAAAGATTTTTGCGTCGCGCGGCAAACGGCTAATCGTCCGTGCTAGCGCCTTGCAGACAGGTTGAGAAAGTGTGAGAGCTTGATCCGGCAGTTCACGCTTGAGCGACGCTTCATGTTCTCGAAGTGCAGCATCGGCAGATCGCCAAGTTTCCTCTTTGCCTTCTTGCGACCGCTGCTGTCGATATTGGTCCAATTGCCTTATGACCTCGCGCAAGCTGTCAGCCGATTTCGCGTATCCCTGCTCTCGATAAGTGTTCCCAAGTTCGTCCAGATCACGTTGCACAATTGCCACGTGGGCTACTTCGTGCAAATCCCTCTGACAGGCTGCAGCGACCCGAATAATCACCTCGCTCAACGAGGCAGCCCTTTGGCGGGCTTCGCCCGGGCCCCGCTGCTGAGCGAGTGGGGTATCAAGTTGAGCCTGTGGCGCGCGTGCGAAATATGACTCCAGCCGAGACCCTCTGAGGCGTGCCTCCAGGCCCAGCGCTTGCAAAGCGTCAGCCCGGCCGTTCGCGAAGAGTGTAAAAGAGTAATAAATATGCCGACCCTCGTCGGCCAGCTCAGGTGTCATCAACCGATTCAGCACTTCGGCGGTTCTGGCGCTCACATATCCCAAGTTGCGTCGTAGAGCATCAGCCGGGTTTCCCGTTCGCCCCGGAGGGCGGGGGGCGCCGGCCTGCTGAAGAAGCTGCTCTAGACGGATAAGCCGAAACCGCAGTTCCTCTCGATACGACTTCGCAGCGCCCAGCAAATCGCCACTCTTTTCAAAGTAGTAGGTTCTCAGTCCCCAAAAGAGGAAACTCTTTTGATTGTCTGGCTGCCGGCACCTCAGCCAAAACTCAATTGGTTCTCGCTGGTTCCGCTCAAGCAGTTTGTCGAATTGTTCCTGAACGACGCGGGACTCGACGTCGTCCTGCAGAGGGTCCGGAAGATTTGGCTCTCCTTCAATTGTATATCGCGCGAGCCTGAGTACGTGCCGCTCTTTGTCGGCTTCGGAGAGTGCTTCGTGCTCGAGCTGATAGTGCAAAAGAAGCGCTTCCGCGACCATCAGGTAGGGCAGCCAGTGACGTAGGACATCGGTGTCGTTTATAAGCAATGCGAGGTAGACCACACCGCGAAGCAATTGTGGATGCGGAGCCCGTTCGAGCCCTCTTTCCAATATATCTAGCCGTTGGTCCGCCTGGTCATCGGGCAAGCAACACGCGAGATTCCAAAATACCGATGGTGCGCTAGACACATTAGCCAAATCGGTGAGTATTAACCGGGCTTGGACAGCCTTGCTTGCACGAGCCAATGCATAGGCTCGGTAATTGTCTGCAATCTCTTTTGGCTTGCCCTCCAGTCGTTCGCTCAATGGTGCAAGCTGATCGACGGCCCGGGCAAAATCATTGGCCTTCAGCGCCTGCCGAGCCTCGGCAAATCGTGCGTCGTGCTGTCCCTTAGTGCGCGCATTCGGGTTGTAGATTGCTCCCGTTGGCGGCATCAATGCGTCGACCTCAAAGGTTACTTTTAGGCGCTGCTGGAGTAAGGAGCGAACATAGTCGTGCTGAGATGAGGCATATTCATAAGTCTCTCTATTCGAAGCCTTGTTGATCACAGTCTGGAAATTCGAATCCTCGATGATCTTCGATACTGTTCCGGCGGCAAGATGCGGAAGAGCTTGATCGGTTTTCCCTGAAAGGCTCGCCAGATAGGTAAATGCGTTCAACTCTTCTTCACTGGGCTTGCTACCGCGGATTTGACGGACGCGGTTAAGATACGTCTCGTGGAGAGATGCGATCGCGACGCGATTGTCCGCTATGAGTTCATTACAACCCCTCTCGTCCTGCTCAGCTTGGCGCGCTCTCGCCTCTCCTGCGAACGCTTCGACTATCGCTGCCCGCAGACCATTCATTTCGACTGGCAGTCCAAGTGCCTGATAAACGCGAACGCCCTCGGTGAGCAACATATCGGGTTCACACGCCAACATTTTCTCGGGAATCTGCGCATGCATCCAATGCTGAAGCGCACCGGAGAGCTTTCTGCTATCTGAAGTGTGACGGCGCAGATGCTCGGAGTATCTAAAGAGTGCAATCCTCTTGATAAGCGAAAGGAATGGTCGCTGACCTGATCTAACGAATGCCTGCCAGAGGTCACGCGCTGCGAAGTAGAACGCATCGTCAGGGTCGAGACTTGGATCCTTGCTTACCTGATCAACCCGTTCAGCGGTTCTGGTTGATAGCGCCTTCTGGACAGTCTCATCTAAGAATTCAAAAACGAGTTCCTGACGTTCCGCCTCAAGAACGTCCGACTGAAGGATTGTCGGCGCGTGCCAGATTCTCAATTGCAAGCTGTCAGGACGGGATTCATTCGATCCCGTTGAAGCGCCGTCTGTCTGCGGAACGATCGTCGGGGCACTCTCAATTTGCGGCGCATCGTTAGGCGGCAACGGCTCAAAGCCGAGACTCTCGGGCCGAATTCCTAAAGGGCCTAGAGCAGAACGCACCTGATCGCGGACGTTCGGCAAGAGAGCGAGAGTGGTGCACCATTCAAGAGCGACGGCAGACTGATCCGAATCAAGAGCCTTGTTGGTCGCGCGGGAGGCTAGGTATTTTACCGCATTTAGCTTCAATACCTCGACGACCGATTCTGGCGCGAGCCCCAATGCGCCAAGCACTTCAGTTGCGCAAGGATGAAGCGCCTCAAGGGACGATCGAAGTTCGATGCCGATGAATCGAGTCCGCGCCCAAAGGCTAAAGATTTCCTCACGAGCTTCCAGAGGAAGGCTGTTGGCACCCGCTGCCGCAAGGTTACACAGCCAATCAACTTTACTCTGGATGTCGTCAACAACGAGCTCATCTACGGAGTCGCTCACGCTAACATGCACGAACTCTGGCTCGAGTACGAAACCAGCGAGCCCAACAAACGACTCAAGGGCGCGTGCATCCCACGTTGAAGGTTCTGGATTGTCTCGTATGAGTGGCAGCGCGCCTTGCAATACTTTCTGGTCGTGTGTGGCCGAGCCCTTGCGGTGCTTCTCTGCGAGACGCCGAATTTCGAGAAAATTTCGTTTGCTGGCGGCTTGGAGGGCATGGCTAACCTGTCGATCGAAGCGAAGATTCAGCATCAGCCAACCTCATCAAATATCAGATCGTTGGCATCCGCGAATGCGCGATTGAAACCGACGATGCGTGTGCGAGAACGCGCCAAGTAGCTCGATTCTAGATCTTGGACGATAGGCGACAAGCAACCATAGCAGCAACCGCTACACGTTGTGCGTGTTTAGAATTGAACAACAAACGCTCGCCCCAGGGTACTAGGGCGAGCGCTCTGTGGGGGGCACGGTCGGACGGTCCGGTAAGTCCCTAGAGCCAATGCTCTCCCCCAATCTCTATGTAGCCCGTTCATCCAATGTGTGAACAAGCTCTACGAAACTGCATTCTTGAAGTTTCGGAATACTTGGCGGCCGGACGGACCACCAAGGGTCGCGTCGTAGGCCTTGCCCACTGAACCTTTGCTAGAATACATTAGTATATATTCTTGTCAAGGTTGTGCACACTTTTGATACAGTCTGTTCTATTTGGCATTGTGGTTGAGCCGCGAATTAGGAAACGGTAATGAGCCCACTCGCCAACTATCTTTACAGGCCTGGTGAAGTGCGGGTGCGTGTGTGCCCTGGGGAAGGCGCGGTTGCAATCGGTCTCTAGCCCACGCCCACATGGCCGGCGACCGCTTGAAACTTTGGTATTTGCGGCGTCCTCGTTCGATCACAGGCTAACCATGAAGTCTGTCGTGGCCGCGTCGGGCGGAAACACACGTCTCGCAATGAACATCGCGTGTATCGGAACACCAGGAAACCGCTGGGAGAGCACGGTGTGCATCGCTCGGTAGTGAGTGCCGGCGGTCAGCACATCATCGACAAGTAGGATGCCCGTCGGTGGCGGCTGTACGACCGATTCGTCAATGCTGTAGAGGGCGAGGAGTTCGTCCACCGTCGGGCGTTGGCCTGGCATCGCTTCATGGGCGGCGATAGTCGATAGGGATTGGACGACGAGTTCCCGAACGTCGAGCGGCTTGGGCGAACTCAAGAGCTTGCAGACGCGCAGCAGCCGGTCGTCGTAGGCGGGGTCGCCTTTTTGCTTCGACGGCGGTATCGGGACGATCGTCCAGCCTGGCAGATTGTCCATGTTGACTGCCGAGGAGATGTAGCTCGCGCACTGCTGGATCGCGCCGGCCTTGTAGCGGAGTTCGGCGAAGCTCGAGGAGCCAGGCTTCTTCTTGAGGTTTGAGATTAGGTTGTTGGTCGCGCTGTAGTCGTACTTCTTTTGTGCCGTGTACTCGAAGAAGAAGTAGCACACGTCGTCAGGCGTCAGGTGGTAGTGATCGCCGATGTTGGTCGAATCGATGCGCCGGAAGCGGGGCTGATCAGCCAAGCGCACTCCACAGGTCGCCGAAATCGCGGACGCGGATGGCGCCCTGCTGTTCGAAGCGCGCAGGCCAGGTAAGCCCCGGCCGCTCGAAGCATGAATTGAGGATGAAGAGTTTCCGGCCTTGCTGGAGGGCAGCTCGGGCTTGGGTCAACGTCCCGGACGTGTCGCTCGCCTCGACAATCACCGTCGCCTCGGTGAGGGCGCTCATCGTGATATTACGCTCAGGGAAGAAGTAGCGGTTCTGGGGCGGCTTCTGGTTGCGATATCGCAACACCGGCACCTGCGAGATGAGAAGGTGCTCCTGGGCAATGCGCTCCTGGAGATCGCGGTTCTCGCGGGGATAGCAGTCGCTCAGCGGCGTGCCGATCACGGCAATTGTGGGAGCGCCTGCCGCGAGCGCCGCTCCATGAGCAGCCGTGTCGATGCCCGAGGCCAGGCCCGAGACGACGGTAAAGCCGCGCTCGGCAAGCGCGCGGGCAAGCTTCGTGGCGCGGGCGACGCCCTCGGGCGACGGTTTCCGGGCGCCCACGACCGCCACCGAGCGGGTCTCGGTCAACTCCCACACGCCGCGATAGTAGAGGAACTCGACGGGGTGCTTGGCATGCCGCAGCTTCGGGGGGTAGTCGCCGGCATGGTTTATCCGAACCCCGAAGCGGTCGACGCCTCCGTCCTTGAAGATCCGCAGTACCTCGTTGGCGCAGTGGACCGCCTCGGCGCGCGGCACGAAATCCGACGGCAGCGCATCAGGCTGGCTCGCAAATGTTTCCGCGATGTTCGTGAACCAGGCCCCATCCCGGAGCCACATCGCCTCATACGCCCCCATCTCGAGCCGTGGTGAGATGGGGGTGGCGATGGGGCCTTGGTCGCGGCTAAGGGCTAACTGCATGGGAACACTCTGAGGGTTGCCGATTCTACCGATTGGGGCGCTCGATGAAAGGCCTCCTGGGCCGCCCATTTGGGACACATTGTTCAACGCCCAGACCCCCGAGTTGGCTCCCGACGGGCGGCCACGGCGTCAGTACCGAGAAACTCCGCAAGAATGCGGGCGCGGTCTGTGGGCATGCGCCATGTACCGTTGAGGTCCGGGGTCAGACTCCCTGGACCTCAGTCCAGGTGGGCAGCCGCTTGGTCAATGGCCATGCCGTTCGCCCGCCACTTGGCGCTTACCCGCCCGCTGCGGCCACTCTAGATTCGGTTCTCTGGAAACATGGCAACCTGAACAGTCCCGGCTGGGTTCGATGCAATCGACGAAAGGTAAGCCGCATTCTTCGAAAGTACGTCAAGTGAGAGCCGCTGCGTTTCCAGTAGTGACTTGAGCTCCTTCTCAGGGAGCACCGATAGAGTGTTCAGGTAGTGTGAGTTGATGATCTCCGCACCGCGCGTAAAGCCACTGCGCGTTAGGCGCTCAACCAAGGATATCTCGTCTAGATAAAGCGCCTTGTACTGCTGCGTCATAAGGCTGAAGTAGTCCGTGCTGCCCGCAACCTTCTTGAGCATTTCTGCGACCTTAGGATCAGTCTTTGCGCGCGTCTCGAGTTCCACAGTGCGCTCGATTACTTCTTCATCCCGCCCGATGAAACGGTACCGCTTGGAGAGATTGAAGGCAGCGTCAAACCACAGCTTGAGCGCTCGGATTTTGACTTCATGTGTTTGAGTCGTGATTCCCGAGTAGACGTCGCGGGCGACATAGTATCGCTCAAGCAATGAATTGAGATCAATGCGACCTTTATCGATGCTGTCGAGTGTCGCTTTGTCGGCCGAGTACTGGCGATTGTAGACCCAAACCTTGAGTGTCGGCTGGGACATGCGAGTAAGCCGAAGGGTGAGCGACTGGTTTACGCCTGGCCAACGCACGACGAGGAGAACGTTGCTTTCCCAGGTCTCTCCGCTCAGCGCGACATTGCCTCGATAAACAAATCCAGCTGGTGGGCTCGGTGCGAGATCGGTGGGGACACCGTTGATCTCCAGGGTGACCGCAGAGGGAATCCGCATGGTCGGCTCGATGCTGACGATGACTTCTTGCGCCTGTCCGTTGCTGCAGAAGACGATAAGGGCCAGTGCCATCAAGGCAAGGCGGTGGAGAAGGGTCATAGTCATCGCGTCGCCTTTTCGAGCTTGAGGCCGAAGATAAGCATCAGATACATGCCCATCGCTTCCTGCGTCCGATTTAGGAAGCCCTTTATCTGCGTGATGCCGGTCGCAAAGGCTGCATCCTTGGCCGCAGCATCCGCGGTGCTGCCCATGCCGGCAAACAGGCTATGAGCCTTCAAGACCTCTTGAATCGCAGGAGAATTGAAGGTCGCGAAGAGGAAGAGTGAGAGAAAGATCCCTAGAATTAGGACTCCCATTATGCCGATTGCCGAGGCGCTGGTCCGGTCGTCACGAAAGGCAAGTGGCGCGAATCCCCCCATGAGGGGCAGCAAGACACGGTGAAGGATCGCGAAGGAGTCGTCTGCTGATGCTGTGACGCCAACGAACGTGAGCAGGATGTTGCTGGGCGTCACAAATGACGTCCGCACATAGTCATAGGTGAGTAATACCAATGGCAGGATATAGATGAGCAATAGCATCCAGATCGCCCAGCGCATGGCATCGCTCGCTCGCTCGCTGGCCGCAGAAGGTGTTGTGCTCTCAGGCATGACAGGCCGCTCCTCCTATGTGAGGCGTCTGATTATCACCGGGCGGTTGTGTTCTACTGCGCCCTTACCGACAAAGGTTAGCAGCAGGCCGAGCCGTGCCCGAACATACGGTCTCCAGAACAAGTGTGAACCCACACGGCAGCGGTGGACTATCCCGCCAATGTTGGGCGTCCATGCGCGCTGAACAGCCGGCATCCTCCATCAACCCAATGCGTTCATCGGCAGTGCATACCAGTACTGAGGAATTACGACCCTCAACACGTACGGATACCGCATACGGCTCGAACGGCGACAACAATGATGGATCGTGCTGAGTAGCCACGCGGAGGAGATCGCCGCTCTGCAGCTGACGAGCCCCAGCATTTTCGCTGGCATACGCGTCCACTGCTCGGGCAAGCCTCGTCAAAGGCGAGGCCAGTGAACACATGGCGCTGTCACTTGCAGGTTGCGAATTCGCGGATCCAGAAAATGCTATGCAGAAACATGCAACGATCCATCTCATGGCTAGCTCCCCTGCCAAAAGACCAGCTCACCAGAGAGGTTCTTGCCGCTATCCAGGTCGCAATGCTGTAGAATGGTTTGATAGGTCTCATCCAATCCCAGCGCGCCTCGCGCGACGACGCGCCAAGTCTCGTGGACATGGCTCTTGGCCTTCTCAAAGAGTGCCGTGAAGCTCATGACTTGGCCTGTCGGAGTTGGAAGATCATCGATATAGGACCGATCGACCGCACCAAAGGTCGGATAGATCAACCCCAAGCCGGGGGCAACATGTCGGGCAATAGCTCGGAAGATTCCGGCGCCATCGCTCACATCAACGGCCTTCGCAAACCAGCTGTGCCATGTGCCAGGGTTTGGTGGATTTGCGGTGAAATCTACACCATGCGTTTCCTTTAGAGCGTTGGACCAAAGCGTCACTATCGTGGGATCAAGCGTACCGTCGATCCGGCATGCAGCAAGACCTTCGTCGAGATGCTCCGACAACTCGACCGACAACTGCAGCCTGTCAAAGATGAATACATCTTGATTCATCTCGCAGATGCGGTGCTCAGTCATATGCGTGGCGTAGTCGCCGACGCGAAGGTTCACGACCGGATGCATGGTGCAATCCATGACGACGTGGGCGGTGTACCCAAGCAACCAGGCAAGGCCGCGTTGTTTCTCCGAAGCCGACATCGGGCCGTCTCTTAACTGCGCGATGACGTTCCTGATTACGGCGTCGGTCGCCTTGTAGTGCATCGTGTCGGCCCACCGGCTAGCGGCAGAGCTATTGCGCTGAAGATACGGAAGGTCAGGGCTTACCGCCCCAAGCTCGCAGTACTTCAGCCACTTGTTACACGCGGTGATGGCCGCTGGAGGCAGATCCCGTTGCTCCATCGCAATTCGTTCGGATGCTTCATTGGCCATCGTGATGTGCGTATACGCACCCGGCATTGTGTCCCCCCCCAACAGCAACCATTACGAGCGGCACGCATGCAAGAAAACGCTGCATAGCATGCCACTACTGCAATTTGACCACTGTTCCCCAATACACGCTCCGGAAGTAAATCATATCGCGTGTGGCGAATCCATCTTTACAACTTCGCGTCTAGTGTGACTGAATGGGCCCTCTGTCGGTCGGCGTTTGGGGGCAATCGGTCAGACATTGCGGAAATTTGCAATCGGAACTCTTGAGTACTGCGCCCTCTGCATGGTTTGGAGTGGTTGGCGATCATTTGCCCAATGCGACCGCGATTTGGGCGCCGAGGGAAAGCAGCAATCGAGGTCACTCAAACTTATCCAGAAATTGGGGCGAGATCAGTGATGAAGCGAGTTGCGACGGTGATTGTCTGTGCTGTGGCGCTTAGTGCGTGTTCAAGTGCTTCAGACTATGAACAAGTGATGTCGTCCTTCTCGGATGCGACCGAGAAGGCGCGCGCGGCACTTGAAAGCTATGACAAGGCCGCGGCGACCCGAGTTACTGATCTGCGCAGAGATGAAGCGGCAACAAAACCTGTTGGCGTTCGAATAGTCGACGGCGACTGCACGACTAGCTCGACGCGATGCCGTATCGTCTACTTGAGCCGAATGGGGGATCCCGATCCCAAGCAACTGACTGTAAGCACACTAGCGCCCGAGCATCTCGCTGCGATGCGCGAGATTGCTCTGTATGCAAAGGCACTAAAGGATATGGCGGCAGCGGATGCCGCGCCTGCCGTCAAGACGGCTGTCGACAAAGCTCTAGCAGCGACAACAGGCTTGGCGAGCATCGTCGCACCAGGAGCATCGCCTGCGTTTGCGGCATTTGCCGCGCCCACTGGTCAATTGGTCGTGTGGGCATTCGGAAAGTATCAAGAAAAGATAAAAGTTGATGCACTCCGGTATGCCACAACCCAAATGGAACCGACGATGAATGACGCGGTTTCGAAATTCGGGACCGTGTCGAGATACTTGAGCCTGGCGGAGCTCACCCGCCTAGCGCGCGACCTTGATAGCAAGCAGGCGGGATTCGAGAATACGCGGTCTCGTGCAGCTTTGGATGCGTTGTTGGCCGCTGCGCAAAGATTCGATGACGCGCTTACACTTACGCCGCAGGCTGTCTTCAAGGATCTCGGCCAAGCGCACACGCAACTGGCGATAGCATTGGCCGGGGACGAGACGATGTCTCTAGAGAAAGCCTTTCAAATGATCAACCGCCTCAGCGCGGACGCCGAGGCACTATACGGGATCGCGGAAACATTCCGTAAGGCAGCTGAGAAGAAGAAATAGCTAGAGGGGGAGAGAATGCCACCATCTTACCAGGAGATCGCGACGACGGCTGATGCGCAGGTTGCCGCTCAGCAAGCGTTGGAGCGGTCGATCAATTCCGAAATCAATAGAATCAAAGACAAGGAATGGAATGGTCCGCTTTCAGACAGTGATAGAAATGACCTCCAGCAGCTACGCGAGGTTAAGGCGGCACTACTGGCGACCATGGAAGAGCTGGCGTTTGTCACCGTCGGTGCGTTGGACAAGACGGACGAAGTGAAACGGATAGCAAATGCTATTCAAAGTGCATGCAAGACTTTGGAAGATGAACTGAGCGACATCGCTCACATCGCGACTGTTGCGAACACAACGTCAAAGATCCTAGGCGGCCTTTCGGATGTTCAAGGTAAGTTAAGTGGTGTCATCGGGCAGGGCTGACGGCGGTTGCTTCTTGCCGGGCATGCGGGCCGCGAACTCATCCAACTTGCGCCCACTCGTATCGCTGGTAGCATCACCGTAATTGCGACCGGTGGGGCGTGCGAGCGCGAGCTAAGATTGTATCATTCAGCTTCCAGGCCCTGCCGATGGATCACTCTTAATTCGTGAGACGGAGCAATGACCGAGCTTGTTGAGCTCTATTCAAAGGGCATCAAAAAGAAGCTTGAGAACTATTGGGCCGCTTGGCTGCCGGGCGTTCATTTTGCCGTGGGGGACATCGGCACTCTGAATGGGCACATATTTGAGAAGGTCGGCTCGCTCGCCGAACTCAAGCTCAAGTACTACGAAGTAACGGATACCAATTCCACCCCGCTCGATATCTCTTCGGAGTCCGATGTCGCCGTCTCCTTCAAGGCGGCTGGCGAGACCAACGCATCGTTTGCACATATCGGCGCAGCTGACGCTGGATTGAAGATCGACTTTGGATCTCAGGGTGCCTTCATTATCCAGGCGCCTGAAACGTTCGGGTCGGAAATGGGCGATCGGCTGAGCGTGCGGAGCCGCATCGTCGGTGCTTTCAAGAACGGAATCTGGGAAAAGGATTGGCTCGTAATTACCCGCGTTGTGAAGGCGACGAGCGCGACTGTTCTCATTTCGAGGTCGAGCAATGCATCCCTTGAGTTGTCGACCAAGGGCAACCTCTCCGGAGTCGTCGCGCCACTCGGGGCCGCCAGTGCGGATATTTCCATTAAGCACCAGAAGGGCGACACGCTCAAAGTTATCGGCGGCAAGGACATGACACCCCTATTTCAGCTGAGCAGGCTCAAGACCTCGTTCTTCTCGCCGCCCAAACTGGTGACCAAGTCCCTGAGGGCCAGCGATCCGTCGCTGACCGACCTCACCCCTTCCGAGGCGCGGAGGGGCGAGATCGAGAAGTCGCTCGTCTTTGAGGTGCTAGAGGACGGCGAGCTCGCCGAGAGGTAATCAGGCGCCAATGGAGGATCGTCTCAGAGCCGAATACGAGAAGTATCTCGCTCGCTATGACCTCAAGCCGAGGAAGCTTCCGTCTCGGCAGGAGAGGGAGGAGGCGCAGCTTGAAGTCACGCGCATCATGTATGAGGAAGCGAAGTCGCGCGACGATCCGATGGCCGAGAGCATCCTCGTTGTCTACGCAAAGAACCGTGAGCGCTACCTGGATGAGACCTTGCATCCCGCGACGATCCAGATCGAGAAGGTAGCGAAGGAGATAGAGGCAACCATCCGGGCAGCGCCGGCATTTGCGGAAAAGTTCCCTGGCAATGTCTTTGTCGGCGAATTTCCCACCGGTTCCATCAACTGCGAGACTGTGAAGGTCGACGGTGGCTACCTCGTGCTCGTCAACTCAGGCACGCTAACGATGCTACAGCAAGTGTCGAACTTCCTGTGGCGCGGGGATCCCGACAAACCAAAGAGTACGAGCAGCTTGGCCGCGGCAGACGGAGTTGCTGCCGTCTTGGCCAGCTATGTAGAGGACGGTGATCCCTATTACGGGCCGAAGCCGCTCAACGGTGGCATGCAGGCCATGGCTGCAGGCATGATGTCGAACGCGGCCATGAGGTTCGTGATTGGACATGAATATGGACACATCCTCGCCGGTCACCTGGAAGGGCCGATGGCAGATGCTGTCACGATCGAATCTCCGGTGGGCACCATCGAGGTCTTCAAGAAGGAACAGGCCCAGGAATTCGAAGCGGATGAGATTGGCTATCGCTTGGCGCTCGGCGTAGCGGGCTACGAGCAGTTTGATCTTACGGCCATTGACATCAAGGACATGGAGGATATCGAGGCATTCCAAGTCGCGCTTCAACAGAAAAGTCTGATTGCGGCGCCTTTCGTCGTTCTTGCGGTCGACAGGCTCCTGAGTCAGTTCAACAAGACTAGGCTCTCGTCGGGCGCGAAGCTGGCCTCAGAAGAGACCCATCCGGCCGCCAATGACCGGATAAAGCGACTATTTGCACTATGCCCTAGCAAGGTATCGCGCCACTTCGGCTTTATCGCGTTTCCCGCGATGCTCACAGGGTCAACCGACCGCATCGTCAAGGCGATGACCGATCACCTCCGCACAAAGTCGGAAGGCTTACACGTCGGTAACGAGTCGCCCAAAGATGACATGGCACGAGGAAACTGGCTCCGGGACATCATGCGATGCGTCGAGGCACTACGCAGCGGGGATTATAAAGTTGGGACCCTGCTACTGGCAGACAGCTTCGAGGAGCAGCGCACAATTTTCGAATCTGACGCAGATGTGGTCCACCGTGAACTGGTGCGACGCGCGCTGGGGTGCACGACAGACATTCGCCGAACGTTGCTAGACCGCCACAACGACCGGCGAGCTGCCGAACAGCATCTTAGCGCAGAACAAAGCGGAAACTTTCAGGATTTCCTGGCAGCGTCGTTGCTCCGACTGCCTGTGCGGCGATCGTTTGGGCCGGTGCTACCCCCGCTTGCTGACCTTGCAGCCTTGGGAACCGACTACGGGCGTGAACTGGTGGAATCGATGATGAAGGAGGATCACCGAGAGCGTTCATCGCCAGAGGCCCATCTTTTGGCCTCCCTCTTGGCGGCATGGCGTGGCGACAGACTGCAAGCGCTAACCTGCTTCGAAGCGGCCATCGTTGCTGGAACAGCCGATGTCGACGGCGCGATCACCCGTTTTATCGCGCTTGAAAAGCGAGCTATGGCGCTAAGGGTGCCCCTCGATCTCCAGCAAATGTTGGTAGATGTGGGCACGAAGGCCTTGGGCGGCGCCGGCGCCGCCCGCGAGCTGGCTGATCTAGTCGAAGACTATGCGAAATATCTCGACGTTCCACTGGGCCCGCTTGCCCAACGCCTGATCGATGCGCAGCGGTCAGGATGAATGAGCCTGCGCATCCGCGCGTGACACGGTTCACCTAATCTCCCCCAGAACACATGGGCCGATTAGTGGCCAGGAATGCCTGCAACGCTGAGCCGGTTGGCGGTATACGCCATGTGCTGTTGAGGTAGTGCTTGAAGTTGCCCGGGCCCTAACTGAGGCGCCTATCGCTTACGACGAGCGTGACCAACAACTCTCGCCAGTTGCTTCTGATCTAGGTTCAAAAACCGCTCGAGAGCGGCCGCGCGCATCGGCGATAGCCGCCACTCGCCTCGGAGGTATCGGCGCAGCGACCCCTCATCCCATCTAAGGTATTGCGCCAACTGGTCCAAGGTGGCGCCGAGGTTCCGGCGTTTGGCCTCAACGCGTTCGGCCAGGGAGGTTGGGGGCGGGGATGGGTCGTAGCCGAGGAAGCGGACCACCGGCTTGTATTGCGGCGAGACGGGCTTGGTCTTGTCCTTTTCCCAGTTGGCATAGGTCTCGGTCAGTATGCCCATACGCTCAGCGGCTTCTCGCTGTAGGAAGCCAAGCTCCCGGCGGCGCTTCTTGAGATGTTCGCCTAGCGTTTGGGGTGCGTCAGAATAATCCTTTGGTTTCTGAGCCTTGAGCCTAAGCGGCACGTCCCGGCAAAAAGGCACCGCACAATCAGGGGTTCATCGCCGCCACGAGCTGGAAGCGCGCCGGATAGGTGACGTGGGCGTTGGCGCGCGCGACCGTGACGCGACCTGATTCCAACGGCTGGCGAAGCGCCTCCAGGGTGGCGCGGCTGAACTCGGGCAGTTCGTCGAGGAACAGCACGCCGTGATGCGCCAATGAAACTTCGCCCGGCCGCACACGCTGGCCGCCACCGATCAACGCCTGCAGGGTCGCCGAATGGTGGGGATCGCGGAAATTGCGGCGGCGGCTCAGCTTGCCCTCGGTGAGATCGCCGGCCAGCGACCGCACCATGGAGGCTTCCAGCGCCTCGTCAGGCTCGAGTGGCGGCAGCAGGCCGGGCAACCGCGCTGCCAACATCGACTTGCCCGAGCCCGGTGGGCCGATCATCAGCAGGTTGTGGCCGCCGGCCGCGGCGACTTCGAGCACACGCTTGGCGCTTTCCTGACCTTTGATCTCCGAAAGATCGGGATAGACGGATCGGTCATCGGCGATCAGCGCCTCAGGCGCGGCCAGGGTCTGCTGACCGCGCAAATGGTTGATCAAGGCGAGCAGCGAGGGCGCGGCGATGATGGCGGGACGATCGGAATCGTCGGACTCGAAACCGCCCCCAAATCCACCCCAGGCCGCCTCGCCGCCGCATACCGCCGGGCAGATCAGGCCGCGCCCGCACGAGGCCGCGGCGATCGCCGCCGGCAGCACCCCCGGCACGCGGCTGAGCGAGCCATCCAGCGCCAGCTCCCCCAGCACCACGAAGTCTTCAAGGCATTCGCGGGTCAGCACGCCCATGGCGGCGAGCAGCGCCAGCGCGATCGGCAGGTCGTAGTGGCTGCCTTCCTTGGCCAAATCGGCGGGCGACAGGTTGACCGAGATGCGTTGCGGCGGGAGCGCCAGGCCCAGCGCCCGCAGCGCTGCCCGGACGCGTTCGCGGCTTTCGCCCACCGCCTTGTCGGCGAGCCCGACCATGGCGAACGCGACAGTCCCTGGCGCAATCATCACCTGCACATCGACCGGCAGGACATCGACGCCCTGGAAAGCCACGGTCCGCACCTTCGCCTGCATATCGTTCCTCCGATCCGGAAGAACAATTATAGAACGAATTACTAACAAGTAAATCACGTGCAGGTTGTATCGACGAGATGCAGGAAGAAGAGCGAAGGTCTTAATCCTCGAGCGTGCCCGCCAGGCGCTCCGCGGCTTCGGCATAGTCCTTCATGAAATCGTAGACGACCGAGCGCGCCGACTGTTCGGTGTTCATGAGGCCGACCGCCTGGCCGACATAATAGGTGGCAAGCCGCTGGGCGCCCTCGTGACCGTTGGCGGCAAGCCGGTCGATCCTGGCCAGCGCCGGCCGGCTGATGAGACCTTGCAACGGCATCGGCAACGGATCGGGCGCGCTCTCGCCGTGCCAGCCGTCGGTCCACGCCGACTTGAGCTGCCGCGTCGGCTTGCCCGTCCGGCTGCGCGACCGCACGGTGTCGCGCGAGGTCGCCGCCAGCATCTTCTTCTTCACGGTCGGCGTGGTCTCGGCCTCCGCCGTCGTCAGCCACACCGAGGCGGTCCAGGCGCCGGCGGCGCCCATCGCCATGCAGGCCGCCATCTGCCGGCCGGTGGCGATGCCGCCTGCCGCCAACACGTCGATGTCCTTGTAGCCCTCGACCGCCTGCAACACCTCGGGCACCAGCACCATGGTCGAGACCTCGCCGCAATGCCCGCCCGCCTCGGTGCCGGCGACCACGAGAATGTCGACCCCGGCCTTGGCATGCTTGATCGCATGTTCCTTGGCGCCGGTGAGGGCGCCCACCAGGACGCCCTTGTCGCGGGCGCGGGCCATGATCGACGGTGGCGGAACGCCCAGGGCATTCACGAACAATCTGATCGGGTGGCTGAAGGCGACATCGAGAAGCCGTGCCGCGCCGCCTTCCCGCATATTGTCCGTATAATCGTGGCCACCCTGCCCGGCAGTCCACAGATCGGCGGTATCGATGCCGTGCTTGGCCAGCAGGTCCGCAACATGTCGGCGATGCTCCGGCGGCACACGCGCCTCGAGGTCGGCCGCGGTCAGCCCGCCCTCCTTGTCTTCCATCTTGTTGGGGATCAGCAGATCGATGCCGTAGGGCTTGCCGTTCACATGCTCGTCGATCCATTTGAGATCGATCTCGAGGCTCTCCGCGGTGTGGGCGACGGCGCCCAGCACGCCGAAGCCGCCGGCATTCGACACCGCGGCCACGACGTCGCGGCAATGGCTGAAGGCGAACAAAGGAAACTCGATCCCGAGCTTCCTGCACAAGGCCGACTTCATCGTTCTATTCCGCCGCCTTGCCCAGGCCCTTCGGCACTTGTGCGCCGGCCGCTGTCACGCGCGGGTTGGTCGTGACCTTGAGCGCTTCGGCCGCGTCCTTGTTCTCCATGATCTTGGCCATGATGGCCTGGCCGGCGCGGTCGAAGACGGCGCGGTTGG
>LNFM01003861.1_pt1 | contig 46735 bp, 36 predicted proteins | sample 596031 | NCBI WGS metagenome assembly LNFM01 (sample SAMN04254537, study PRJNA301005) | activated carbon metagenome | isolation source: dual media filters at the Ann Arbor, Michigan drinking water treatment plant | place: USA: Ann Arbor
CGCTGCCAGCGATAGCTCAGCGCGCCGAGGCCGTCGGCGTCGGCGAGCGTGGCGGTATCGGCGGTGAGGACCTGGCCTTCGGTTGCCGTGCCGGCGATGGCGACGCCGCCGGTCGGGGCATCGTCGACGTTGGCGATGGGGACGGTAGCGGCGGACGTTACGCTTTCGGCCGTGCCCTGGCCGTCGGTGTAGGAGACGACGACCCTGATCGTGGCGCCGACATCGGCATCGCCGAGGGCGTAGGTCGACTGATTGCCGCCCACATCGACGAAGCCGGAGCCCGCATCCCGCTGCCAGCGATAGCTCAGCGCGCCGAGGCCGTCGGCGTCGGCGAGCGTGGCGGTATCGGCGGTGAGGATCTGGCCTTCGGTTGCCGTGCCGGTGATGGCGACGCCGCCAGTCGGGGCATCGTCGACGTTGGCGATGGCGGCGGTGGCGGCGGACGCCACGCTCTCGGCCGTGCCCTGGCCGTCGGTGTAGGAGACGACGACCCTTATCGTGGCGCCGACATCGGCATCGCCGAGGACGTAGGTCGACTGATCGACACCGACATCGACGAAGCCGGAGCCGGTATCCCGCTGCCACTGGTAGCTCAGCGTTCCAAGGCCATCGGCGTCGGCCAGCGTCGCGATGTCGGCCGTGAGGACCTGGTCTTCCGTTGCCGTGCCGGTGATGGCGACGCCGCCGGTCGGAGGGTCCTGACCGACCTCCGCCGCCGTAAGGGTCCCGTCGGCGAACTGGAAAGTCTCGAAGTTGGTGAGCGTGTCGGTGCCGTCGGGGCCGATGACGGTGTAGGTCGCCCCCGAGACGTCGACCACGTAGTCGGCGCGATTGCCGGAGTAGACCGCCGTGTCCACGCCGTCGCCGGCGTCCATGGTGTCGCTGCCATCCGAGCCAGCGATGGTGTCCCCGAAGGCGCTGCCGGTGACGGTGAAGCCTTCGCCCTGGGCGCTCAAGTCGATGTCGACGCCGGCGCCCGCGGCGGCGGCGGCAATCACCTCGACGTTGACGATCCGAGCATTGTCGGCGCTGTTGAGGTCGCTCGATGTCGCCAGCAGTACGATCCTGTCGCCCGTGCCGGCGCCGCCATCGACGCTGTCGCTGCCGACGAAGCCGTTGACGGTGTCGTCGCCCGCGCCTGCGACAATCGTGTCCGCGGCAACAGTGGCGGTAATGCTATCGCCGAAGCCGCTGCCGGTGATGGTGAAGCCTTCGGTCTGTGCGCCGAGATCGATGGCGACGGCCGCTGCCGCGGTGGCGGCCGACACCGCTTCGATGGTGGTAATCCGCCCGTTGGTGGCGCTGTTCAGGTCCGCCGATGTCGCCGCGAGCACGATCGTGTCGGTGCCCGCCCCGCCATCGACGTCGTCGGCACCGACGAAGCCGTTGATCGTGTCGTCCCCGCCGCCAGCATTGATCGTGTCGCCCGCGGACCCGCCGGTGATGATGTCGGCGCTGCCGCTGCCGGTGATGGTGAAGGCTTCGGTCTGGCCGGAAAGGCCGATGGTGGCGGCCCCGGACAGGGTAAAGGCCTCGACGCCCTGGATGGCGGCGTCGGTCGAGCCGAGCGTGTTCAACTCGGCCGAGGTCGTGGTGAGCGTGATGGTGTCGCCGGTCCCGGCGCCCAGGTCGATGGTTCCAGCGCCGATGAGCATGGCGTCGAGCTGCGTGCCGGTGAGCGTCACCGTATCGGTGCCGGTCGAGCCTACGAGATTGCCGGTTGCGACATTGCTGATCGCAGGCAGCGTGGAAGCCGAGATATTTCCGCTCGCGACCGTGTCGAGCGTATTGGTGCCGCCAGCGAGATCGAAGGTGGTGAAGCCGGCGAGCTGCGTGGCGGTGAGCCTGATCGAGTCGTCGCCGCTGCTGCCATTGAAGATCTCGACACCGCTGATCGCCGCGTCCGTGGCAAAATCGAGCGTGGCGGCGTTGGTCAGCTGAATAGTGTCTTTGTCGGCGCCGCCGGTGATGGACTCGAAGCCGGTGACGGTATTGTCCAGGTCTCCATTGGCCATATAGAAGGTGTCGTTGCCGTCGCCACCGTCCAACGAGTCGAGCCCTCGGCCGCCGGTGAACGAGTCGTTGCCACCGCCCAAGCGTATGAGGTCATGGTACCCGGTGCCGAGGAAAGTGTCGTTGCCGCCGAAATTGGTTCCGCCCCCGGTGATGCGATTGCCGCCGGTCACCGCCGAGCCGTCGATCTTCACGTCGTTGGTGAGCGTGACGCCTGAGAAAATTTGGACGCTGCCGAAACCTCCGCTGACCGTTTGGGCGGTGGACACGAAATCGGTAGTGAGAACGAGATTCCATCCGGCAGCGTTCTGATTGAGCTCGAGCACTTCGACGCTGGTGACGTCGTAGCTCGAGAAATCGTACGTGCCGGTCTGACTGAGCCGCAGCTCATCGCCCGTGCCGTCGCCGCCATCGATCACATCTCCAGCGGAATCGGCAAGAGACCCGACAATGAAGGTGTCATCGCCGCTCCCGCCCGACATGATGTCGGCGCCTGCGCCGCCGGTGATGGTATCGAGGCCGGTTCCTCCGGTGATGGCATCGGCACCGCCACCACCATTGATCTTGTCGTTGCCATCGCCGCCATCGATGATGTCGTTGCCAGAACCGCCGGTCAGCGTGTCGACGGAAATCGCGGGACCAACCGCGTTGCTGCCCAGGATGGTGAAGCCTTCCGTCTGATTGCTGAGATCGATGGTCAGCGGACCGCCCGCGCCGGCGCCCGACACCGTCTCGACATCGACGATCTGCGCGTCGGTGGCGCTGTTCAGCCCGGCAGAAGTCCCAGTGAGCGCAATGGTGTCGCTGCCGGCCTTGCCATCGATGGTATCGGCTCCGTTGAATCCGTTGACAAGGTCCGCGCCGGCGCCGCCGGTGATGGTGTCGGCGCCGGCAAGGTTGGCGCCATCGACGACGATGCGATTGGAACCTGTCAGCCCCGACGCGTTGATCGTCACCGGCTGGGCGATCGAGATGTCGGCACTGAAGCGGAGATCGCCTGTCGTGCCGTCGCCATTCTCGTCGGCGGTGGAGACCAGGGCATCGCCGACGATGACGTTGAAGCCCGCCGAGTTTTCGCTGAGGACGATGGAGTCGATATTGGCGATGCCGAAGGTGGTGAGATTGTAGGTGCCGGCCCGCCTCGGCCGTGCCATCGATGGTCTCGCCGGCGGCGAGATGACTCGCTGTGCCAACGACGAAGGTGTCGGCGCCGAGACCCCCGGTGAGGGTGTCAGCCCCGGCTTGGCCGGTGATCGAATCGTTTCCGGTGCCGCCGTCGATCGTATCTGCGCCGCCCTGGCCGTTGATGCTGTCGGCCTGGCTGCTACCGGTGAGCGTGTCGCCGCCGCCGGTGCCGGAAATCGAGATGGTGTCGGTCCCGCTCGTCCAAGTGACGAAGGTCCAGCCAGCCGCCGAGAAGCTCGATGCGTTGTTGACGACGATCGCCTGGGTGCCGGTGTTGCCGGTGATCGTCGCCGAGTTGGCGATCAGCCCGCTGCCGAACTGTGCCGCGTTGAAGGTCACCGTCGCCGTACCCGACGTTGCGGCAAAGGTGAGGCCCTCGTAGTTGTGGAAGCCATGCGTGGCGTCGGTCCCCGCCGCGCTGAGATCGATGCCTGTGCCGGATCCGGCGACGCCGACGACGATGGTGTCGGTGCCGGCATCACCGTCGAAGAAGTCGGTGGCGTCGATCTGGACGGTGGCAGTGACCCTCACCGTGTCGTCGCCATTGATCTGCGTCACCGTGTCGGTACCGGTGGTCGCGTCGTAACTGGCCATCAGCCCGCCATAGGTGGCGATGCCGCGCGCGCTGAGTGGTGGCAGGGCCGGCTCATCGAGCTTCCATGCCGCACCCCGCGCCTCCGACCCGATCAGGCCCGATGCGGCGACGACGCGGGCACCGGTGGCGTCCGCCAAAGCGTCAATGAAGGACCGGCCACGCGAGCCCGCGCCGGTCTCGCAGCACCAGAGCAGCAAGGCGGAGTCCAGGGTGAGCGCCTTGCCGATTCTCGACAGGTCGGCGGCGCGGCCGTCAACTGCGGCGCGCTTGAGAGTGCCGCAGCCGAAGCGCAGCTCTCCAGGTGCGCCATGGGCGACGATATGAATGGCGTCGAATTCCCCACGACCATCGAGGGACATCGCGATCTGCCGGATCGCGTCGGCCGCCGGCGAAAGCAAGACGGTTTCAATGCCCGGGCGTAGCCCTGAGAGAAACGTCTCGAGCTCGGAGATCGTCGCATCGATGAAGAGGATTTCGCGAACCATGACCCAAATTTCCCCGCTGCCATCTTTCGATGGTGGGAGAGTGGGGTTGGCGCGTTGCCCCGAGACTGCTTGAGGCCGCCGAATTGTTGCGTACGTTTCGTCCAAAACGGGGGCGGCCCAGGTGGGAACCGGAAATCGCGCACCGGCCGCAGTCTTACGTAGCGAGTGCGCTGCCACCCCGGAGGGCAGCGGCGCGGCGGAGTGCGGCCCCCTCGACGACGGTGACTTGCTCGGAAGTCCCCAGAGCTTCAGATGTCCGTTTGCACGCTGGTCGCGCGCACGGAAGCGCGCCGAAAGGCGAGCAGGTCGTGCCTGGAAGAAGAGTGGTGCGCGCTATTCGTCGGCGCGCGACTCTCTGATCCGGCGCGTGCCCTGGAACACGGGCTTCAGCGGATCCATGACGAAGCGGATGCGCGGCAGGTCGGTGTCCACGGTGCAGCAGGTACCGACGATCGGATCGGCGAGAAGCAGACCCGAGGCATTCCATGCCGCCGCGTCGAAGACCGAGACCTGCGGCTTGCCGCGCTCGGCCTTGTAGAACGTGTACTTGGGATCGACCTGGATCAGCATCGGCTGGGTCTGGCCGTCCAGGGGCGCGTTGGCCGCCGTCACCCAATTGATGTACTGCACGTCGGTGCCGGCCACGGGCTGCGGATCGACCAGCGCACAGTCGAGGATGGTCCTGCCGCCGCGCGTCACGGTTCCCATGACCCGGTCGTGGCGGCGCAGGTACTTCACCTCGCCGGTCTCGACCGGGAAGCCCCAGCGGGCGCGCAGCTCGCGCGTCGCCCCCTCGTTGTTCGTCACCGCGCCCAGCAGGAAGCCGCGGGGATGTGCGCCGGCGCGGCTGCCGAGGCGCAGCATCGCGAGATTGAACGGGCCGACCGGGCTTTCGGAGTATTTCGTCACCGCCAGGATCACGTAGGACGGCAGCGCAGGATGCATCGCCTTGGGCAGCAGGCCGTCGGTCGAGCTGCGCGGCACCTCGATCAGGAGCTGCAGCATCTCCGCCCTGGGCAGCGTCCACGCCTCGGTGTCGAGGTTGGGCAGCGTCGGCAGCCGGGGCGCGACGGTGGTCAGGTCGAGCGTTCCATAAAGCGGCATGTCACTCTCCCGCCGCGGCGGCGATGTTGGCCGGCTTGTTGGCGAACACCGGCATCACTTCCTTGGCGAACAGGCGCAGGCTCGCCATCACCTGGTCTTGCGGCACCACCTCGTTGGCGTTGAGGATGAAGTTGATGCAGTCGACGCCGAGCGCTTCCCAGCGCTTCACCGCGCGGATGATGCGTGCCGGATCGCCGTAGGCCATGCCCTCGGTCTGCTGCTCGCCGGCGTCCGGCCCGGTGGCGGCGCGGCGCAAGGCGGGCAGCAGGCCGAGCGACTGGTAGGACGGTGAGGAGTAGACCTCGCGGGTCGAGATGAGCTGCGTCGCCAGGTAGTTGAAGGTGTTGCCGAGCCGCTTGCCCATCTCGACGCCGGTCTTCTCGTCCTCGTGGCAGAACAGGAAATTGGTCGTCGCGACCTGCTCGTTGACGAAGGCGCCGACCGGCTCGCAGAGCTGGATGCGCCGGCGGTACTCCTTGATCTTCTTCTCCTGCTCGTCGAAGCCGGCGAAGGAGAGTCCGAGGCTGCCCAGCCCGCGGTCGGCGGCGTCGATCTCGGTGCCGGGGCTGGTGACGGCGACCCACATCGGCGGATGTGGCTTCTGGTAGGGCTTGGGCAGGATGGTGCGTTCCGGCATCGACCAGAACTCGCCCTGGTAGGAGAACGTCTCCTGCGTCCACATCTTCGGCAGGCAGCGCACGAACTCGTCCCAGCTCTTCTTGGTGGTGTCGGGATTGGCGCGGAAGCCGCCGAGCTCGGTCCAGGTCGCCGACCGTCCCGTGCCGACATGCAGGCGGCCACCCGACAGGATGTCGAGCGTCGCGGTGCGCTCGGCGATCTTGATGGGATGATTGAACTCCGGCACGCACACCACGATGCCGTGGCCGACCTGGATGCGCCTGGTCACCATGGCGCAGGCGGTCAGGAACAGCTCGGGCGCCGAGCAGTGGGAGTACTCTTCCAGGAAATGGTGCTCGACCGCCCAGACATGGTCGAAGCCCAGCTCGTCGGCCAGCTTCACCTGCTCGAGGCAGTTGTTGTAGACCGTGTACTCTTTCTCGGGCGTCCACGGCCGCGGGATCGAGATCTCGTAGAACAGGCCAAACTTCATCGTGCCCTCCCGCAAAGTGGCAAAACGCTAGGCTTGCCCGCCGGGCCATGCAACAGCACCATGCGGCGCGACGGGCGGCGAGCTTCGGAGGGCGAAATCGACATGCAGCGACTGGCAGGCAAGGTGGCGATCGTCACCGGCGGGGCGAGCGGCATGGGCCGCGCCACCGTCATGCGCTTCCTCGGCGATGGCGCGAAGGTGGTGGTGGCCGACCTCAACGAGAGCAATGGCGCCGAGACGCTGGCTGCCGCCAGGGCCGGCGGATATGGCGCCAGCGTTGCCTTCGTGCGCTGCGACGTCGCGAGCGAGCCCGACATGATCGCCACCGTCGCCGAGGCCGAGCGGCGCTTTGGCCGGCTCGACATCGCCTATCTCAACGCCGGCGTCGGCGGCGCCTTCGGGCCGATCGCCGAGACCAGCGTCGAGGACTGGGACTACACGTTCGCCGTGCTGACCCGCTCGGTGTTCCTCGGCATGAAGCACGCCTCGCGGGCGATGAAGAAGCATGGAGGTGGCGGCGTCATCCTGGTCACCGCCTCGATCGCCGGCATGGTGGGCGGCGGCGGGAGCCACGCCTATTCGGCGGCCAAGGCCGCCGTCATCAGGCTGATCGAGAATGTCGCGGCCGAGCTCGGGCCACACCGCATCCGCGTGGTCGGCATCGCGCCCGGCGTGATCTCGACGCCGCTGCTGCATCGCGGCCGGCCCGACAGGTACGAGAAGCAGTTCGGGCATCAGCCGTGGCCCGATCGCGGCGAGCCGGACGTGATTGCCGATGTCGCGGCTTTCCTGTGCTCCGACGATGCCCGTTTCATCACCGGCGAGACCGTCAAGGTCGATGGCGGCCTGCTGGCCCAGGGAATCGCCCTGTGGGGCGACAGCCGCGACAATCCCTTCATGCGGACCGCCGGCGTCAACCGCGGCACGACCGGCGAGGCCATGGTCGTGCGCAACCTGAAGGACGAGAGATCATGAGCGAAGCCGAACGTCTTCACCGCCACCTGATCGGCCAGCAGGGCTCGCGGCGCTCGCTGAACACGCCGGCGCTGGTGCTCGATCTCGAGATGCTCGACCGCAACATCGCCGAGATGGCGTCGTTCGCGTCGGCGCACAACGTCAAGCTCCGGCCGCATTCCAAGACCCACAAGTCGGCCGACATCGCGCGTCGCCAGATCGCGGCCGGCGCGCTCGGCGTGTGCTGCGCCAAGCTGGGCGAGGCCGAGGCGCTGGGTGAGGCCGGAATCCAGCAGCTCCACATCACCTCGCCGGTGGTGACGCCGCAGGCGATCACCCGCCTGATCGCGCTCAACGGCCAGGTCAGCGACCTCATGGTGGTGGTCGACCATCCGGCCAACGTCGAGGCTCTGGACGCCGCGGCCGGCAAGGCCGGCAAGCCGTTGACCGTTGTCGTCGACATCGACCCCGGCATGCATCGCACCGGCGTCGCCACGCCCGACGGCGTGGTCGAGCTGGTGCGCAAGGTCGCGGCTTCAAAGGCGCTGAGGTACGCCGGTGTGCAGTTCTATTGCGGCCGCCACCAGCACATCATCAGCTTCGCCGAGCGCAAGGCGGAGATCGAGGAGCGCACCGAGTACCTCGAGGGAATCCTGGGCAAGCTCGATGCGGCCGGCCTGAAGCCCGGCATCGTCACCGGCTCGGGCACCGGCACGCATTTCATCGACGCCAAGCTCGGCGTCTTCACCGAGCTGCAGGTCGGCTCCTACGTGTTCATGGACCACGACTACAACGTCTGCGACCTTCGCGGCCTCGACAAACCGACCTTCGAGCAGGCCCTGCAGATCGATGCCCGCGTGGTGAGCGCCAATCACGCCGGCCTGGTCACGGTCGACGCCGGCCTGAAGGCGATGGCCACCGAGAAGGGGCCGCCGCCGATCCTCAAGGGCGCCGTCGAAGGTTCGACGACCCGCTTCATGGGCGACGAGCACCTCGCGGTCATCGCCCCCGAAGGCCAGGCGTCACCCGGGCACGGCGAGCAGGTGATCCTGACCCCGCCGCACTGTGACCCGACCGTCAACATGTACGAGAGCTATCACGTGGTGAAGGGCGACACGCTGGTCGACATCTGGCCGGTCACGGCGCGCGGAAGGTCGCGCTGACCTTTCGGCGGTGCTGGTCCCGCGCGAAGCGTAGCGCGTGAGGCAAATTGTTCGCGGCTCAGCAGCGATCCACGCGAGAAGCCCCTGAAATCTCAGGAAAGCATTCTCGATATTTCGGCTCGAACGGCGTCACCTTCGGGTGCACCGATGCTTCCGATGCGAGAAGCTTGCACTGCCTCTATCGTGGCGATCTTGGTCGGCCGAACAATCGAGGGGATGGAAAGGCCAGCCTGTTGCGGATTCGAAAGGGCGACGTCCCCGGGCCAGTGACGGTTCTCGGCTGCCGTGATCATGACAACCCAAACCAGACCAGTTTGTCGTTCGTAGGACGGTGACGAGATGACGAGGGCAGGACGTCGCTGCCGGATCGGTCGATCAGTGTAGGGGAAGGGCACTGATACGACGTCGAAGCGATCAAAGGTCGGCATAACCCTTCTTGTCGGCTTCGGAGGCCCACTCGGAGAAACAGGCGAACGGGTCGTCGCCCTCCGACACCGCGCGGACGACACGAACGTCGGCGCCGTCGATTACGAAGGCTAGCGTGTCGCCTGGCTTCAGGCCAAGCGCTTCGCGAGCCTCCTTGGGCAGGACGACTTGGGCCTTTGCGCCCAAACGCACCTTGCGAACAGATATTGCCACGAAGTTGCTCCTGACATGACAGTAGGAATGTATGAATTCCTGCCTACCAAGGCAAGACTTCCCACTGACGTCGACGACGAGACTGCCATGCGGCTCGAGTGCCGCTCCATTGTCAGAATCCTGCCGAATGGTCGCTTCGATTATCGCGTAGCACCTGCAGACATTGACGTATCCAGCAGCTTTGCTACCGTGGGTTCTGTCAGTTCCTGTAGCGTTGGGTGAACGCTACCGCTGCGGGCGTCGGGCTGGGATCCGACGCGATGGACCGCAGCGCAAGTCGGTCCAGGTGGGTGGAATCATATGGCTGGGTTTGCCCCTAGCGCAGCGGCTTTCGCCGTGTTGCGGGCCGGTGACAGTCTCGGCTCCGGGATCGTCGCTGCCTCGATAACCGGGCGGTTTGCCGTGATCGCGCAGGCCGCCGGGCCGGCCGTTGCGGTCATTCAGGGAGACGAGACCCAGACGTACGCTGCGCTCGACCGGCGATCGAACCAGCTCGCCCGCTTCCTGCTGCGGCGGGGGATCGGCTCGGGCAGCGTGGTTGCCCTGAACGCGGGCCGGTCGATCGGATCGCTCGTGGCGTTGCTTGCCACCCTCAAGATTGGCGCCGCCTATGCTCCCCTGGATGCAGCTGCGCCGTCCGAGTACCGCGACTGGGTCGTGCGCGACTGTGGCGCGCGGCTGCTGCTGACCGACCGTAGCCTGTCGGGCGGTCAGCCCGTGCCGACGATCGAGATCGTTACCGCCCTGGCTGCCGCCGAGTCCGAATCGGGGTTGCCACTGGAGGACGAGCCGTCGCCCGGCCACGTCGCCTACGTGATGTACACGTCGGGCTCGACCGGGCGACCCAAGGGCGTGCAGGTTCCGCATCGCGCCGTCGTCCGACTGGTCGTCGACCAGGACTATGCCCGTTTCGCTGCCGACGAGGTTTTCCTCCATGCGGCGGCACTCTCGTTCGATGCCAGCACGTTCGAGATCTTCGGCGCGCTCCTGAACGGAGCGCGGCTGGTCGTCGTCGATGGCAACCACGCCTCGCTCGACGGCATCGCGGCCGCGATCCTGCGCCACCGCGTCACGACGGCGTGGTTCACGGCCGGCCTGTTCCATCTGCTCGTCGAGCAGCGGCTCACGGCGCTGGCCGGCCTTCGCCGGATCCTGGCCGGTGGCGACGTCCTGTCGCCGTCGCATGTGCTGCGCGCCCAGGCGGCGCTGCCCGAATGCGAACTCGTCAACGGCTATGGCCCGACAGAGAACACGACCTTCACCTGCTGCTACCGGGTGCCACGCGAAGGCTGGGGCGGCGGGCCAGTGCCGATCGGCACGCCGATCCGCGGCACCTATGTGCGTCTGCTCGACGACGACATGAAGCCGGTGGCCGATGGCGAGACGGGCATGCTCTATGCCGGTGGCCTCGGTCTCGCGTCCGGCTACCTGGGAGACGCGCGACACTCGGCGACGAGCTTCGTGACCGATCCGCAACGAAGCGGCGCCGTTCTCTATCGAACCGGCGATCTCGCCCGCCGCCGACCCGACGGCGCCTTCGATTTCCTCGGCCGCCGCGACCGACAGGTCAAGATCGACGGCAAGCGCGTCGAGCCGGGCGAGATCGAGGATGCCCTGCGCCGCAGCGGTGCCATTGCCAATGCCGTGGTCTCGGCCGCCCGGGCACCGAGCGGTGCGACTGTGCTGACGGCCTACGTCACGCCATCGACGGCGAGCGGCGATCGCTCAGCCCTGATGTCCGAGCTCCGCAGCCGGCTGGTGCAGAGCCTGCCGTCCCACATGCGGCCGTCGCAGATCGTCGTCGTCGAGGATTTTCCGCTCACGTCGAATGGCAAGGTGGATTTGGCACGGCTGCCGGTCCCCGAGCCGATCCGGCCCGCATCGGCGCCAGCGACGCGGCAGGGCGCCGAGAGCCGGCTGAGCGAGATCGTCGCGCGCGTGCTCGGCGTGGCTGCCATCGGGCCCGACATCAACTTCTTCGATCTCGGCGCCACGTCGCTCAAGCTGATGGAGGCGCATGCCGCAATCGAGCGGATATGGCCCGGTGTCGGCATCGTCGAGCTCTTCCGTCACCCGACGATCCGCGATCTGGCGCGGGCGATCGAGGGGCGGAGCGCGCCGGTCGATCCGGCGCCACAGCGTCGCGGGCAACAGCAGGCCGAGGCGCTGCGGCGGCTGCAGCGCGCCCGGGCGGCCCGATGATCCCGGACAACGCGATCGCCGTCGTCGGCCTGGCCGGCAGATTCCCCGGCGCGCGCGATGTCGGTCAGTACTGGCGAAACATCCGCGCCGGCGTGACCTCGGTTCGCCATTTCTCGGAATCCGAGCTCGAGGACGCTTTCCCCGTCGAGGTTCGGCGCGATCCCGGCTTCGTGCGGGCGCGCCCGATCCTCGACGATGTCGACCAGTTCGACGCGGCCTTGTTCGGCATGCTGCCGCGCGAGGCGGCGCTTACCGATCCCCAGCACCGCCTGATGCTCGAGTGTGCCTGGGTCGCGCTCGAGGATGCGGGCTATGATCCGGCGCGATATCCCGGCGCGATCGGCGTCTTCGCCGGCTGCAGCCTGAACACCTACCTGCTCACCCATGTCCTGGCCGAACGCCTGGACGCGGACAGGTTTGCCAGCGACTATCAGGTCGGTTCCTACGATGCGCTGCTCGGCGCGCTGTCCGACACCCTGGCGACGCGCATCGCCTACAAGCTCGGCCTGCGCGGGCCGGCCATGACCGTCCAGAGCGCCTGCTCGACCTCGCTGCTCGCGATCGCCCAAGCGTGCCAGAGCCTGCTTCTGCATCAATCGGACATGGCGCTGGCCGGCGGTGTCTCCATTACCTTCCCGCAAAAGCGCGGCTATCGTCACCAGGAAGGCGGCATGGTCTCGCCGGACGGCCTGTGCCGGCCATTCGATGCCGCAGCCGCCGGCACGATCTTCGGCGACGGCGCGGCGATGGTGCTGCTGAAGCGCCTCGCCGATGCCGTTGCGGACGGCGATCGCATCTATGCCGTCATCCGCGGCAGCGCGGTCAACAACGACGGAAGCGACAAGGTGGGCTTCACCGCGCCGAGCGTGCGGAGGCAGGCCGACGTCATTGCGGCAGCGCTCGCGGTGTCGGATGTCGAGGCGGAGTCGATCGGCTACGTCGAATGCCACGGCACGGCGACGCCGCTCGGCGATCCGATCGAGCTCGCCGGCCTGGTGCAGGGCTTCGGGTCGCAACGCACGGGTCAGCCGTATTGCGCGCTTGGTTCGGTCAAGGCGAATGTCGGCCATCTCGATGTCGCCTCGGGTGTTGCCGGCCTGATCAAGGCCGTGCTCGCGCTTGATCACCGCGAGATCCCGCCGCTGACCAACTTCCACACGCCCAACCCGCACATCGATCTGGCCGGAAGCCCGTTTTACTTTCCGACCGCGCTGCAGCCATGGCCGGAAGGCCGCACGCCACGACGTGCCGGCGTGAGCTCGTTCGGCGTCGGCGGCACGAACGTGCACGTCGTGCTCGAGGAAGCGCCGCCCGTGCCGCGCGCACCGGCAGGGGCGCGCCGGAATCATGTCCTGCCGCTGTCGGCCAGAACCGATCCAGCCCTCGCGGCGGCGGCCGCGGCGCTCGCCGATCATCTGGCGGCCAACGCCGAGACGGCCTTGGCCGACGTGGCGTTCACCTTGCAGACGGGCCGGCGTGTCTTCGAACGTCGGGCCGCGGTCGCCTGCGCCACGCGCGAGCAGGCGATCGAGGCGTTGCGTGCGCTGTCGAACCGCGAGTCGCCGGCCGGCCAGATCGGGCAGGTCCCGCTCGTCTTCCTGTTTCCCGGCCAGGGCGCACAGCAGGCGGGCATGGCGTGCACGCTCTATCGGGAGCACGCCTCCTTCCGGCAGATGATCGACGAGGGTCTCGACATCGCGGTGCCGATCGTCGGCGCCGGGCTGCGCGCGCAGCTGCTCGATCCCGCGGCAACCGGCGGCGAGGCGACCTTGCTGGCCCAGCCCGCCCTGTTCATCTTCGAGCACGCCCTGGCCAGGCACTGGATGTCGGCCGGGATCGTCCCCGACGCGATGGTGGGTCACAGCGTCGGCGAGTTCGTGGCCGCCTGTCTCGCCGGCGTCTTCACCTTCGCGGAGGGATGCCAGCTTGTCGCCACCCGGGCGCGGATCATGCAGGACTTGCCGGCGGGCGCGATGCTCGCGGTCCGCCTGCCCGAAGCCGAGCTGAAGTCTGAGCTGGGCGACGCGCTCGACATCGCCGCCATCAACGCTCCGTCACTTTGTGTTACCTCGGGATCGCACCAGGCGATCGAGGCTCTGGCCGAGCGGCTGACGGCACGCAGGGTGGCGTGCCGTCGTCTTGCCGTCTCGCACGCCTTTCATTCGCGCGCCGTCGACCCGGTGGTGGCACAGCTCGAGGGGGTGATCAGCGCCGTCCCGCTTGCCACGCCTGAAGTCCCCTTCGCCTCGGGCGTGACCGGAAGTTGGGCCGGTGCGGACGTGACCGATCCGGCCTACTGGGCCCGGCACGGTCGCGCCCCCGTGCGCTTCGCCGACGCTCTCTCGACGGTCGTCGGCGATCGCCCGGCTTTCCTGCTCGAGGTCGGCCCTGGCGGAACGCTGTCGGCCCTGGCGGCACAGATCGTCGATCGGCACCGCCTGCACGGTGTCGCAACGAGCATCGGACCCTCGGGTGACCTCTCGCAAGCGCTGGCGGGCCTGTGGAGCGCGGGACTCACGCCGGACTGGTCCATCGTGGCGCCGGGGCAAGGCCGGCGCATTGCGCTGCCGACCTATCCCTTCCAACGCACGCGCTGCTGGATCGAGCGCAACGAGGGCGATGCGACGCCTGCACTGTCGCCGCTGCCGTCCGTGCAGCCTCTGTCTTCCGTGTCGGCTCCCCTGGAAAGCATCATGACATCTCATCCGTCGCCTGCGGCTCCGCGGACAGCCATGCTGCAGAGCCAGATCGTGGAGACGCTCGAACACCTGTCGGGCGCCTCCGGCATCGATCCCCGGGCGAGCTTCGTCGAGCTCGGCTTCGATTCGCTGCTGCTCGGCCAGGTCGCTCGCGCGGTCGAGAGGAAATTCCAGGTCAAGATCACGTTCCGGCTGCTGCTGCAGGATCTGTCATCGCCGGCGCGCCTGGCCGCGCATCTCGACTCGATCCTGCCACCGCAGGAAACCGCGCCGGCGCCGTCGCAATCCTTGCCCGTGGCGGCCGCTACCGGCGGTCCGACGGGTGGCGGTCCACCTCCACCGGGCGACGCGCTCGCCACGCTCGCCCAAGCGCAGATCGCGGCGATGAATGCGCTGTTCGCCGAGCAGCTGCGGGCCTTTCACGCCCAGGCCGGGTCCAATGCAGGCCTGCACCCGGCAAGTGCCGCTGCGCCGCCGGTCCTTGCGGCACCGCCGGCCGCAGCAGGAGAGGCGCGCGTGCGCCTCTACCGGCCTGCGGCCAACGGAGGGCAGGGAACGCTGACCGAGAGACGGCGTCGCTATGTCGAGGAACTGGTCCAGCGCACGAACGCGCGCACGCCGATCGCGAAGACGAAGACTCAGCAGGATCGCGCCGTGCTCGCAGACCCGCGCACTGTGGCGGGCTTTCGGCCGGAGTGGAAGGAACTCGTCTATCCGGTGATCGCGGCGCGGTCGAAGGGAGCGAAGCTCTGGGATCTCGACGGCAACGAGTACATCGACCTCGTCAACGGCTACGGCCAGACGATGTTCGGGCATTCGCCGGATTTCGTGACGGCGGCCGTCGCGGCTCAGCTCGAGGAAGGTTTCCCGATCGGACCGCAAAGCCCGCTCGCTGGAGAGGTGGCGGCGCTGGTGTCCAGGCTGACCGGCAATGAACGGGTGACGTTCTGCAATACCGGGTCCGAGGCCGTGATGGCGGCCATGCGCGTGGCGCGCGCGGTCACCGGGCGCGAGCGTGTCGTCGTCTTCGCCAACGACTATCACGGCCAGTTCGACGAGGTGCTGGTCAAGGCTGCCGGCCGCTCGGCGGGGCGGGCCTTGCCGGTGGCGCCCGGCATCCCGCCCGAATCGGTCGCCAACATGACGGTCCTGCCGTACGGCGATGCGCAGAGCCTCGAGTGGATCGAGGCCAATGGCGACGATGTCGCCGCCGTCCTGGTGGAACCGGTGCAGAGCCGCCATCCGCTGCTGCAGCCGCAGGCGTTCCTGCAGCGCCTGCGGACCATCACGGAGGCCAAGGGTGTCGCCCTCGTGCTCGACGAGATCGTCACCGGCTTCCGGGTGCATTCCGGCGGCATGCAGGCAGTGTTCGGCGTGCGGGCCGATCTCGCGACCTACGGCAAGGTGGTGGGCGGCGGCATGCCGATCGGCATTCTTGCCGGCAAGGCCCGGTTCATGGATGCCCTGGATGGCGGCATGTGGCGCTACGGCGACGAGTCGGTGCCGGAGACCGCGCCTACCTTCTTTGCCGGGACGTTCGTGCGCCAACCCCTGGTGCTGGCCGCCGCCAAGGCCGTGCTCCTGCACATCGATGCGGCGGGACCTGCGCTGCAGGAAGGGCTCGCGCGGCGCATGGGTGGGCTGGTCGACAGGCTCAACGGCGATCTGGTGCGGCGCGGCCTCGCGACACGGATCGAAGGCTACTCGAGCTGGTTCTACATGAACTTCGCGGCCGAGGGTGCGCTGGCGTCCCTGTTCTGGGCGCACATGCGCCTGCTCGGCATTCACGTGCAGGAAGGCTACCCCTGCTTCCTCACGACCGCGCATTCCGACGCCGACATCGACGCCATCGCCGATGCCTTCGGCACGGTGCTCGACGCGATGGAGGCCGGCGGTGTCCTGGCGATCGACAGCAGTCGCGGGCCCCCGAAGCCCTTGGCGTCGCCATTGGCCGCCGAGGAGTCAGCGCCGCTCACCGAGCCCCAGGTCGAGATCCTGGCCGCCGCGCAGCTGGGCGACGAGGCATCGTGCGCCTTCAACGAATCGGTCAGCATCGTGCTGGACGGCGCACTCGACGTGCCGGCACTCGCCGCCGCCGTGAACGCCGTCGTCGCACGCCACCAGGCGCTGCGCGGGCGGATCGACCGGGATGGCGAGCGGATGCGATTTGCGTCGTCGCTGGCGCTCGATGTGGCCGTGGCGGATGTTTCAGGCGAACGCGATCCCGAAGCGACGCTGGCCGCGCTGATGGCCGCCGATGCACGCACACCCTTCGATCTCGGATTGGGGCCCTTGGTGCGTGCGCAGGTGGTGCGCCTGTCGGCTTTCCGCCATGTTCTCTTGCTCACCGCGCACCACATCGTCTGCGACGGCTGGTCGATGAATCTGGTCCTGAAGGATCTCGCGACCTGCTACCGGATGTCGGGCACGGAGGAGGCGGCGGCGCTGCCGCCGGCTCCGCTGTTCTCGCAATATGCACGGGCGGCGGCGTCGGCGTCTGGTACGCGACAGGCGGACCTCGACTATTGGACCGCGCTCTATCGCGAGCTTCCGGCGTTGCCCGACCTGCCGACGGACCGCCCGCGACCCGCGCTCCGCACATTCAGTGGCGCGACGTGGTCGACCCGATTCGATGCCGGGCTTCTGAAGTCGCTGCGCCGGACGGGTTCCGCCCACGGCACGACCCTGTTCGCGGTGCTGTTCACGGCGCTGCAGACCGTTCTTGGGCGACTGTCGGGCAGCGACGACGTCGTCATCGGCGTGCCGGTGGCCGGCCAGTCCGTCGACGACGCACCGGACCTGGTCGGGCATTGCGTCAACCTGCTGCCGTTCCGGGCGCCCCTGGACTGGCAGGCGCCCTTCGCCCGGCATGTCGGCGCCGTGGCAGAGCGCCTGCTCGACGGCTTCGATCATGCGAGATGCACGTATGGCACGCTGGTGCGCGCCCTGCCGGTCGAGCGCGTCGCCAACCGCCTGCCGCTCACGGAGCTTCAGTTCAACCTCGAGCGTCTGGGCGACGATCTCGATTTCGGCGAGCTGCAGGCGACTGTCACGCCCAATCCCAAGGCCGCCGTCAATTTCGACCTGTTCGTCAACGTCATCGAGTCGGAGTCCGGGCTGCGCATCGATTGCGACTACAACACCGATCTGCTCGATGCGGCGACCATCGAACGCTGGATGACGCACTACCGGACGCTCCTCGAAGGCATCTGCGCCACGCCGGCGTGCACGCTGTCGGCCCTGCCGATGCTGTCCGCCGGGCAGGCGCACTTCGTCCTCGATGTCGTGAACGACACCGCGTCCGCCGATCCGAAGGAGAGCTGCATTCACCAGCTGTTCGCGGCGCGGGTGGCGGCCTTCCCCGAAGCCGTGGCCTGCGTCGACGGCACAGGCGAGATGACGTATGCCGAGCTCGACCGCGACTCGACCCGCCTGGCGCAGGAGATCCTGGCCGCCAGCCCGGTGCGCAAGGGCAGGATTGCCGTGGCGACCGACCGCTCGCGCGCGCTTCTGGTGGCCTTGCTCGGGGTGATGAAGGCCGGCCACGCCTACGTGCCGCTCGATGTCCGCCAACCGCGCGAGCGCCTCCGGCAGATCGCCGCCGCAGCCGGGATCGACGGTATCGTCTGCCAGGACGAACGGATTCCGGCGATCGTTGGCGCGGCGTTCGCGCTCCATCTCGATCGGCTCGACCTCGGCCGTGCCCCCGTGACGGCACTTCCCGCGCTTCCCATCGTGGCGGCGGGCGATTCCGCCTACGTGCTGTTCACGTCTGGCTCGACGGGAACGCCCAAAGGCGTCGAGGTGAGCCACGGCGCCCTGACGAACATCATCTGCTGTGTCGCCGAGATGTGCGCCCTCACGCCGGCCGACCGCGCCATTGCGTCGAGTGCCGTCACGTTCGATGTCGCCGCCACGGAGCTCTACGCGCCGCTGATAACGGGCGGTCGCGTGATCGTGGCCGACCGGGAACAGGTCGTGAGCGGCGTCGAGCTGGTGGCCCTTGCCGGCCGGCAGGGCGCCACCGTAATGCAGGCGACGCCCTCCCTGTGGCGCATGCTGCTCGAGGCGGGCTTCCGCTCGCATCCCGGGCTCAGGATGATCACGGCCGGCGAAGACCTGGCGCGTGACCTGGCCGAGCGGCTGCTCTCGGGCGGTGGTCGGCTGTGGAATCTTTATGGACCGACCGAGACCGCGATCTACTCCAGCGGCGTCGAGGTGCGCGCGGGCGAGGGGAGGGTCACCATCGGCCGGCCGCTGGCCAATACGCGGCTCTATGTGCTGGACGATCGCGACGTCGTCGTTCCGCTTGGAGTGGCCGGCAATCTGCTGATCGGCGGCGATGGCCTGGCCAAGGGCTATGTCGGGCGCGACGACCTGACGGCGCGGGCGTTCCCGGAGATTGCAATCGCCGGCCGTGCGCCCCAGCGCCTCTATCGTACCGGCGACCTGGCGCGCCTGCTGCCGTCCGGCGAGCTCGAGCTGCTCGGCCGTGTCGACCGCCAGGTGAAGCTGCGCGGCTTCCGGATCGAGCTGGAGGAGATCGAGACCGTGCTGCGCGGAGCGCCGGGCGTGCGCGATTGCGCGGCGCTGATGCGCGACGACGCCGGGACCGACCCGTCGCTGGTTGCCTACGTGGTCACGGACCACGGCGCGAAGCTCGCCGACCTGACAGCCTACCTGGCCGGGCGCCTGCCCGACTACATGGTGCCGGCGCACTGGGTCGAGGTCCCGGCCCTGCCCCTGACGGCGAGCGGCAAGCTCGATCGGAATGCGTTGCCGCCGCCGGCGCGCCCGGTGGCGGCCGCGTCCGGGCCGGCGGAGGCGCGGCCTCGAACCGCTTTGGAGACCGCCATCGCGGACGTGTGGGCGAGCGTGATCGGCTGCGAGAGCGTCGGGACCGACGCGCCGCTGTTCTCGCTGGGGGCGGATTCCCTGCAGGTCTATCGCATCGCCGCTCGGCTCGGCCAGCACGGCATTGCCGTCAATGCCCGCGCGCTGATGGGCAATCCGACGGTGGCAAGCCTGGCGAAGTCGATCCAGGGTGGCGCGCCGGCGTCGCCGGCCGACGCGGGACCTTCGCTTGCCGATTTCCGCCATCGAGCCCGCCGCAGCAAGGCGAAGCCATGAAGGCCGGCGAAACCAACGGCTCCATGGCATCGCCGGAAACCCGGAATCCCGACGGGTTTCCCTGCACCCTGCTGCAGGTGCACCTGTGGGCCAGGCACAAGCTTCAGGGTCCGTCCGGCCTCAACATCGCGATGCGTTGGGCCGTGAACGGGGAGCTCTCGCACGCGGCGGCGGCGGGTGCGCTGCAGCTCCTGATGCGGCGGCACGAGATCCTGCGCACCAGCTTCCGCGAGGTGGATGGCAAGCTCGAGCAGGTCGTATGGCCGGCGTGCGCAATCAAGCTTCTCGACGTCGACCTGTCCTTCCTGCCGCCGGCCGAGCGCGCGGCGCGCGCCGAGCAAATGGCCCGGGCGGAAGCGCTCGACGCCATGGACCCGCGGCAGGCCCCGCTGATGCGGGCGATGCTGCTGAGGTTCGGCCAGGGACGGGGCGAGCTTCTGCTCACCCTGCATGCCATGGTGGCAGACGGCTGGTCGACTGGCCTGCTGATCGGCGAGTTCCAGGCCGCCGCACGGGCGATCGACGCCGGCACGCCGCCGGAGGCATCCGAGCCGGAGCTGCAGTTCGTCGACTACGCGCTATGGCAACACGAGCTGCTGGCGAGCGGCGCCCTCGACGAGTCGCGCGTGTTCTGGCGGCAGCAGCTGGCCGGCGCCGCCGGGACGCGCGTCTCGCCCGACCAACGGGCTCCGTCGACTGACGGCGATCGGAGCTCCATTGCATCGCTCCTGCTGCCGGCCGCCGTGAGCGACGCGATCGATTCCTTCGGGCGCCAGCAGGGCGCGACTCGATTCGCTCTCGCCGCCGCCAGCCTCTCCCTGATGCTGCATCGCGTGACCGGCGCGGGCGAGATCGTGATCGGATCGCAGGTTGCAAACCGCGAGGAGCCCGCTGCCGAGGGCTTGGTCGGGCCGACCGTCAACTCGATCACGCTGCGCCTGCCCGTGGCAGCGGATGGGACGCTCCGGCAGCTCGCCGCCACCGCAAGCGGGATCGTCCAGTCGGCGCTGCTGCATCAGCGGCTGCCTTTCGAGATCGCCGAAGGCTTCGCCGCCACCGGCGAGGGCAGGCCGTTGCATGCCGTGAACCTCGTCGTGCACCGCTCCTATTCGGGCACCGCGGAAACCGACGGGACGGCGCCCGGCCGCTTCAGCCTGGTTTCCCTGCCGTCGTACCCGGCGGGATCGCCCTGGGACCTGAACTTCTATCTCATCGGACGCGACGAGGGCTGGCGCCTGTCGTGCGAGGCCAACGCCGACCTGTACGACCCGCAGACGGTGCAAGGCCTGCTGCAATCGTGGCAGGTGTGCCTGCGCGGGATTGTGACGGGTCCCGACCGTCGTCTCGCCGACTGCCCCTGGCTGCTCGCCGTCGAGCTGCGCGCAGAGCCTGGACGGCAGACGATCGCGGCGCCGGCTGTGCGCCGCCGCGAGGCGATCGGGCTCGACGACGCGGCACGTCACATCGTGCGCTTTCACGAGGCGGGAAAGAGCACGCCGATGATCGTGCTCAACAATCGCTCCGTCTACTACCCTCTCGCCCGTGCGCTCGGCGAGGGCCGGCCATTCGCCGACATCCAGCTCTATCATCCGTCGAGCCGGCTGGACGCGGAAGCCTGTCGCTTCGAGGACTTTGCCGCCTCCGCGATTCGGCTCATTCGCGCGGTGCAGCCGAAGGGCCCCTACATCCTGGGCGGCCATTGCGTGTACGGCGCGCTGGCGTTCGAGGCGGCGAGGCAGCTGCAGGCGATGGGCGAGACGACGAAGCTCGTCGCTCTTTTCGACTCGTGGGCGCCCGGATATCGCGAGGACATGTCGCCGCTCGATCGCAAGCTCCGGCAGCTCAGGATCGACACCTTCGAGCACATGAAGCGGCTGGCGCAGTATCGCCGGGGCGAGGTCGGGCTCGACGCCATCGTTCGCAAGCCGATTCTCCGGCGCCTCGGCCTGCTCGCCCCGGAGCCCGCGCCGGAAAAGATGCCGGATCTGCGCTTCGACGATCGGCTGACGGACGCGGCCACGACGTATCGCCCGCAACCCTACGAGGGCGACGTCGTCCTGTTCCGCAGCCAGGAGACGCTGCGCGGCCGGCTGTTCGACGACCTGATGGGTTGGGGCCCGCTGGTGTCGGGAAACCTGGCCAAGGTAGAGGTCGACAGCGCGCATCAGGACATGTTCCGCGACCGGCCGGCGCGCGACATCGCCGCCTCCTTGCGCGCCAGGCTGGGCGACGAGATCAAAAGCTAGCCTCCGGCGGATCGTGGGGATTCCGATGCGCCTCGTCCTCGTCGTCGCGCTGATTCTCGTCCTGGCCGGGAGCGCGGCGGGCTGGTTGCTGCTGGTGCCGCGCTGGCCGTCGCCGACGGGGCTGCACGCCGTTGGCAGGATCGATCTCGAGGTGCGCGATTCGCGGGGACAGCCGGTCTCGACGACGGTCTGGTACCCGGCCGCCGGACCGCGCGAGGGCACGCGACCCGTCGAGAACGCGCCGATCGCCGGCGAGCGGCGGGCCCCCGTGATCCTGTACTCGCCCGGCTGGGGCGGCTCGCGCCTGCAGAGCAGCATCCAGACGATGAACCTCGCCAGCCATGGTTTCGTGGTCGTGGCTTGCGACGATCATGGCGACGGTCGGGGCGCGGCCCTGGAGCTGTCGTCGGATGCGGCGATGGCCGCCACGGTGGAGCGGGCGGGCCGTCAGGTCGTTGCCCAGGCCGATCGCCTGCTCGACGTCCTGCGCGCCCTCGAGGCCGGCCAGCCCTCGCTCCTGGCCGGCCGGCTCGATCTCGCGCGTGTCGGCGTGCTGGGTTACTCCTTGGGCGGCGCGGCGGGCCTGCAGGCGGCTCTGCTGGGCGCGCGCATCGCCGGCGTGTTCAGCGTCGATGGCGGGCTCTTCGGGTCGCCGGCCACGCAGATCGGAAAGGAAGCGTACTTTCTCCTGTCGAGCCGCGAGGCCTTCCCGAGCGCGGCCGAGCTGGTGTCGACCGACCCGTTCACGCGCAACTACGCCCTGATCAGCGCGCAGGATTTGCCGCGCAACGCGCGACGCATGGAACGCCCGGACAGCTACTGGGCCATCGTGGAGGGGGCCGACCATGGGGATCTGTCCGACCAGCTGTTCGTATTCTCGCGCCGCAAGCTCTTGCGGACCAACCTCGAGCGACAGGCGATGAACACCGCGATCGGGGCGCTCGAGGTCGCCTTCTTCCGCGCCGTCCTTCTCGGCGAGCCCGGACCGCTGCGCGCCTTGCGCAGCCGCGACAGTCAGAGCGTGCGCTGGATCGACCCTGCTTCGTTGCCGCCCGTCGCCTCTCCCCGATGACGCGCAGGGTATTCGGATAGGGTGAAAAAATCCGTCATCCCGAGCGGAGCCGCCCGATCAGGCGCTGCTTGCAGCGCCATTGGCGGCATAGTCGAGGGTCCCTTTCTTGCTGGTGTTGCAATAAGAATGGTCCCTCCACTTCGCCTTGCTACGCTCGGCTCCGGTCGGGATGACGGAGGTTTTTTTCCCCATCCGAATGCCCTGCGATGACGCGCGAGCGCTTTCCTGCCCTGTTGTCGCTGCAACCCGGCGGGAAGCCTTGGACGCGTTTTCCGGGGTCGACTAAGGTGAGGCAGACACTGAGAAAAGCGCCCGTGCTCCGTCATCTCGAGCGTGCCGCGAGAGTGGTCTATGGCCGCTTTCTTGCCCGTCGGCCCGACAAGCTCCGTTTCCACGGCGCCTTTGCCTCGTTCGACGAGGCCATGGCCAATGTGCGCGGTGGGATGCTGGCCGGCTACGATCACGACAGCGTCTCGTACGTGTCGAGGCACGTGATGAAGCAGGTCCCGCTGTGGGACTACCCGATCCTCTACTGGCTCGGCCGCCTCGCTCCCGAGATTTCCCGCGTCGTCGACGCCGGCGGCCACACGGGCGTGAAGTATCGCGCCTTCGGACGCTATCTCGATCTCGATCGCCTCGACTGGATCGTCTACGACCTGCCGGCGCAGGTGAGGGCGGGCCGGGCGCTGGTGCGACCCGAGGATCGAACCCTGTCGTTCGTCGAGCGCATCGAGGACGCTCCCGTCGCCGACCTGCTGCTGGCCTCCGGCCTGATGCCCTACCTCGAGGGCTCGCTGGACGATCTGGCTCGGCGGCTGCGTGCGCTGCCGCGCTACGTCCTCCTCAACAAGGTGGTCACGCGCGACGGGCCGACCGTCGTCACCCTGGAGAATTTCGGGGTCGCCGAGGTGCCCTATCAGGTTCGCAACGAGGGCGAGGTGCCGGCCGCGCTCGAGGCGCTGGGGTACGAGATCATCGACAGCTGGATCATCGACTCGCTCGGCCATGTCATACCGACCCATCCCGAGCTCGGTCGCTGCGTCTGCCGCGGCTATGTCGCGCGCCTGCGCGAGGCATCCCGTTCGGCCCAATCTCTCGAAAATCGCGGGCACGACGTTACGCTTGGCTGACCCGAGCCGGGCGGAAGATGCCCTGGCGCTCTATCGCGTGCCAACCACGAGCATGCCGTTCCACGTTCGCGCGAGCAGGATGATCGCGATCATGCCAAGGGCAGCCACCACGAACATGCCGAGGAAGGCGCGCTGGCCGTAATCGGCGTAGAGCAGGCCGGCGACCTGGAAGACCACCGCCTGCGTGGCACCCGTGCCGAGGGCGTAGTAGACGCTCTGCCCCAGCGCGACGCCGGACGGCGGCAGGGCGCGCTGGATGAAAGCCATGGCGCCGAGATGGCAGGCGGCGAAGGTGCCGGCGTGCAGGGCCTGCAGGGCGACCAGCGCCCACAGCTCCGTGGTGAACGCCATGCCAAGCCAGCGCACCATGGCGCAGCCCAGCGCAAACGCGATCAGGCCGCAGACGCCGAGCCGCTTCAGCAGCCAGGGGCTCGCCAGCATCAGCAGGATCTCGACGGCGACGCTCAGGCCCCACAGCAGGCTGATGGTGACGTCGTCGATGCCGGCGGCGCGCCAGGTCAGGGTGCCGAAGCTGTACAGCACGGCGTGGCTCGCCTGGCAGCAGCCGGCCGCCAGCATGAACAGCAGGAAGGGCCGCGAGGCGAGAAGATCGGTGATCCCGAACGGGGCGCGCTCCGCCCGGTCGCGTCCCTGCGCGTCGGCAGGCAGCCACAAGGCGAGCGGGACCAGCAGCACGATGCCAGCGAAGCTGACATAGAGGATCCAGGCCGGCCCGTTGCGATCGACGGCGGCGCCGCACACCACCGTGCCGAGGATGAAGGCCGCCGAGCCCCACGCCCGCAGCCGGCCGTAATCGATGCCGCGCGCCCGCGTCTCGTTGACCAGGATGCCGTCGTAGAGCGCCAGGGTCGGCGCCCACACGCCGCCCCACACGAGCGTCACCGCCAGGATGGCCAAGAACGTCGTGGCGAACTGGTAGCCGGTCAGCAGGATGGTGGCCGAGCCGGCGAGGACCAGGATGACGCCGCGCACGTTGCCGATGCGATGGGCGATCCAGCCGATGGCGAGCATCGCGCCGATGCCGACGAGCTGGCGACTCATGAACAGGGTGCCGATCTCGGCGTCGCTGATGCCGCGATCGCGCAGCCACACCGGCCAGAAGCTCATGAAGGCGCCGGCGGCGAAGAAGTAGGCGACGCCGTAGCCGGAGAGCCTGATGCCGGTGACCAGAGGCGCCATCAGGCGCCGAACTCGCGCCGTACCTGCTCGGTGTGCTGGCCGACCGACGGCACGTCGCCGAGCCGCTCGGGCTCGCCGGGCCACGAGGCGGCGAGGGCCGGGATGGCGACATCGCCGCCGGGCGAGCCGAAGACGACACGGCGGACCTGCGGATGGGTCGACAGGTCCTTGACCGTGCTGACGCGCGCCCAGGCGATCTGGGCGGCGTCGAGCCGGGCGGCGAGATCGGCGAAGCGCCGGGCGCCGAAGCTCGCCTGCACGATGGCGTTGGTGTCGTCGCGCCGCGCGTTGCGCGCCTTGTTGGTGGCGTAGTCGGGATCCTTCTCCAGGCCGGGCCTGTCGAGCACGCCATGGCACAGCCGCTCGAACTCGCGATCGTTCTGGATCGAGATCAGCACCGGGACATCGTCCTCGGTCTGGTAGACGCCGTAGGGCGCGATGAAGGGATGGGTGAGGCCGAGCCGCGGCCAGTCGTAGGCGGCGTAGTCGTTGGCCAGCAGGGGCACCGTCATCCATTCGGCCATCGACGAGAACAGCGATACCGAGAGCGCGCGACCCTCGCCGGTCTTCTGCCGGGCGAGCAGGGCTTCCAGCACCGCGGCATGGGCATACATGCCGGTGCCGATGTCGGTCGCCGAGACGCCGACGCGGCCCGGCGCCTCCGCCGTGCCGGTGATCGAGGCGAGGCCGCTTTCGGCCTGCACCAGCAGGTCGTAGGCGCGGCGGTCCTTGTAGGGGCCGTGATCGCCGTAGCCCGAGATGTCGACCGTGATCAGGCGCTTGTGCCGGGCGCGCATCGCCGCCGAGCCGAAGCCCGCACGCTCTGCCGCGCCGGGCGCCAGGTTCTGGATCAGCACGTCGGCCCGCGCGATCAGGCGGTGCAGCAGCGCGAGATCGTCCGGCTTCTTGAAGTCGAGCGCGACCGACTGCTTGCCGCGATTGAGCCATACGAAGTAGCTCGACTGGCCGTGGACGTAGCCGTCGTAGGCGCGGGCGAAATCGCCCTCGGGGCGCTCGATCTTGATGACCCGCGCGCCGGCGTCCGCCAAGCGAGCCGCGCAATAGGGGGCAGCCACGGCCTGCTCCACGCTCACCACCAGCAGACCATTCAATGCATCTGGCATGATCTCGATCTTTCCCGGTCGCACCGGAACCAGGCGCGATCGCCTCTCCGTGCGGCTGGCCGTTAGTGTCCCAAAATCTCCTGCCGTACAAGGCGTCAGTCGTCGCCCTGCCGGCAGGCATATGTCATTCGGTGGAAGCATCCCTTTGCTGCTAGAGTTCCCTACGAGGGAAGCGGCGAGGGGAAGACATCGATGAGAAGCGTCAATGTTGCGGAGGCCTACGCCGCAAAGCTCACCACTGCCGAGAAGGCCGTCGCAACCCTGGCGGACGGCGAGACGATCTCGGCGGGCATGGCGATCGGCCAGCCGCCGGCCTTGCTGGCGGCGATTGCCGCCCGCGTCCGGGCCGACGACCTCAAGCGGCTCCGCCTGTACTACAAGATCGCGATGGAGCCGCTGGCCAAGTCTCTCCTTGCCGATGGTGTCGTGGAGAAGATCGATGCCCATAGCCTGTTCATCGGCGGGCCAGATCACGAGATCATCAAGCGACAGGCGGCGAGCGGCCGCAAGCTCGTCAGCTTCGTTCCGGTGCATTTCAGCCAGGTGCCTCGCCTGTTCGAGGAGCTCATCGCGCTCGACACCTTCGTCGTGACCGTGTCGCCGATGGACAAGTCGGGCTACTTCTCGCTCGGTACCAACAACGATTTCGCCTCGGTGGCGGCGCGTCGCGCCAAGCGGCTCATCGTCGAGGTCAACCGCCACATGCCGCGTGTGTTCGGCCAGTCGCACATCCATGTCGGCGAGGTCGCGGCCATCGTCGAGAATCATGTGCCGCTGATCGAGGCCGGCGCGGCCGACCCGTCGGCGGAAGGCCGGATCATCGGCAGCCTGGTGGCGCCCATGGTGCCCAACGGGGCCACCGTCCAGCTCGGCATCGGCAAGATACCGTCGGGCGTGGCGCTGGCCCTCGAGCGGCATGCCGATCTCGGAATCCACACCGAGCTGTTCTCGTCGGCGATGGCTGAGCTGATCCTCAAAGGGGTGATCAATGGCAGCCGCAAGACGCTGCACCCGCGCAAGCACGTCTTCACCGTCGCTTTCGGGACGGCCGATTCCTACGCCTTCATGGACGACAACCCGGCGTTCGAGAGCTATCCCTCGTCCTACGTCAACGATATCCGCACGATTGCCCAGCACGACGATTTCATCTCGATCAACACCGCGATCGAGGTCGATCTCTACGGCCAGGTGAATGCCGAGTTCATCGGCGACCATGAATACAGCGGCTCGGGCGGTCAGTTCGACTTCGTGAAGGGCGCCTCCCTGGCACGCCGCGGCAAGTCGATCATCGCCCTGCAGTCGACGGCGAGGAAAGGAACGGTTTCCAGCATCGTGCCCAAGGTCGCCATGGTGACGGACGTGCGCATGGACGTCGAATGGGTCGTCACCGAGCACGGCGCGGTCAATCTGCGTGGCAAGTCGACCAAGGAGCGTGCCGAGGCGCTGATCGGCATCGCCCATCCCGATTTTCGCGCCGAGCTGACCGCCGCCGCCCGGCGGGTCACGCTGATCTGAGGAGACCGGCATGCCCCTGATCAAGACGGCGTTCGCCGAGAGCATCGGCACCATCGCCTTCGACCGCGACGCCAAGCGCAATGCCCTGAGCGCCGGGCTGATCGCCGAAACCCTCGCTGCCCTGGACGAGTTCAAGGCGAAGCGTGCGAGGGCCATCGTTCTGCGCAGCGCCGGCACCGGCAAGGTCTGGTCGGCCGGGCACGATATCGACGAGCTGCCGAAGGCCGACGTCGATCCGCTGCCCTATAGCGATCCGCTCGAGCAACTGCTGCGTGCCGTGAAGGCCTTCCCGGCGCCGGTCATCGCCATGGTGCGCGGGTCGGTATGGGGCGGTGCGTGCGATCTGGTGATGGCCTGCGACCTCGTCTATGGCGACGAGACGTGCGCGTTCGCGATCACCCCGGCCAAGCTCGGGCTGCCCTACAATGTCGGCGGGTTCCTGAACTTCATGAGCCGCCTGCCGCTCAATGTCGTGAAGGAGATGTTCTTTTCCGCCGACCCGATCTCGGCGGATCGGGCCGAGCGGGTCGGCATCGTCAACAGGATCGTCGGGGCGACCGAGCTGGAGCAGACGGTCTACGGCATGGCTCGGACCTTCACGACGCGGTCGGCGGCTTCGATCGCGACCTCCAAGGAGTCGATCCGGGTGCTGAGCGAGTCCGCGCCGATCAATCCGACGACGTTCGAGTACCTGCACGGATTGCGCCGCGACGTTTATTTCGGCCCCGACTACCACGAGGGCACGGCGGCCTTTTTGGAGAAACGTCCGCCGAAATTCTGAGCTGCGATCGGTTCGGCGGGGCCGGCTTGCCGTCTCGGGACGGCGGCGTGCTACGTCACCGTGGAACAGGATGCGAAGGGTAGAGATATGCCGGGACCGCTTCAGGGTGTGCGTGTGATCGACTTGACGGCCGTCCTGCTGGGGCCGTTCGCCACGCAGCATCTGGCCGACATGGGCGCCGACGTGATCAAGGTCGAGCCGCCGGAGGGCGACTTGTTGCGGGCGTCGGGCGGCTCGATGGGGCGCGACAAGAGCATGGGGCCGATCTACATGGCGGCCAACCGCAACAAGCGCTCGCTCTGCCTCGATCTCAAGAAACCGGCCGGCTGCGCCGTGCTGAAGGACCTGATCAAGGGCGCCGACCTCTTCATCCACAACAGCCGGCCGCAGGCGATCGAGCGGCTGGGCCTGGGCTACGAGGACCTGAAGAAGATCAATCCGTCGATCATCTACGCCTACTCGCTGGGCTATGCGCGCAAGGGACCCTATGGCCACAAGCCCGCCTTCGACGACCTGGTGCAGGGGGTGAGCGGCGCGGCCTCGCTGCAGAGCCGCGTCGACGGCCTGCCGCCGCGCTTCATGCCGAGCCTGATCGCCGACAAGACGACGGGCCTGCATCTCTGCATCGCCGTGCTGGGCGCGCTCTACCATCGCAAATGCACGGGCGAAGGCCAGATGATCGAGGTGCCGATGCTCGAGACGCTGGCCTCGTTCTGGCTGACCGAGCATCTGTTCGGCGCCACCTGGACGCCCGAGCGGGGCGCCATGGGCTACGACCGCATCATCAACAAGTTCCGTCATCCCTTCAAAACGGCTACATCTGCGCGCTGCCTTACACCGATGCGCACTGGCTGACCTTCTTCGATCTCGCCGGCCGGCCCGACCTGGCCAAGGAACCGCGCTTCGTCGACCGCAACGAGCGCGCCAAGCATTTCAGCGAGCTCTACCAGGTACTGGCCTCGCTGCTCGAGCATCGGCCGACCGACGAATGGCTGGAAATGTTCGACAAGGCCGACATCCCGGCGATGCCGGTGCGGACACTGGAAGACCTGCTCGAAGACCCGCATCTCAAGGCGACCGGCTTCTTCACCGCGCGCGAGCATCCCACCGAAGGGCCGATCACCACCTTCGCCAGCCCGCTCGACTTCGAGAAGACCAAGGTCGAGTTCCGCCGCCACGCCCCGCGCATCGGCGAGGACGGCGAGGCGGTGTTGCGCGAGGCGGGCGTGAGCGACGCGGCGATCGACAAGTTGAAGGCGGAGAAGGCCCTGATCATGCCGGCGCCGATGGGTTCGTGACACCGCCGGAAACCGGCCCGGATCCCGATCTGACGTAAGCCCGCCATTACGTAAAGTCGTTCCGCATCACGGCGTCATGAGCCGCAATTCGGTTCGGTACCGCTTGTCCCACGCGGGCCCGCGGCTAAACTCCGGCCAAATCGAAAACCCGGCCCGGGAGGGGCAGATGGATCTCGCTTTCACGCCTGAGGAACGTCAATTCGCCGACGACGTGCGGGCCTTCGTGCGCGCCAACCTGTCGGCCGACACGCGCGACAAGGTGAAGAACGGCAAGCACCTGATCCGCGACGACTACATGCGCTGGCAGCAGGCGCTGGGGAAGAAGGGCTGGCTGGTCTACACGTGGCCCAAGAAGCATGGCGGGCCGGGCTTCACGCCGGCCGAGCGCTACATCTTCGAGAACGTCTGCGCGGAGGAGTACGCGCCCGGCATCATCCCGTTCGGCACCAAGATGGTCGGGCCGGTGATCTACACGTTCGGCAGCGACGAGCAGAAGCAGAAATTCCTGCCGGCGATCCGCGAGAGCACGGTGTGGTGGTGCCAGGGCTATTCCGAGCCGGGCTCGGGCTCCGATCTCGCGAGCCTGCGCACCAAGGCCGAGAAGCAGGGCGACCACTACATCGTCAACGGCTCGAAGACCTGGAACACGATGGGCCACTGGGCCGACTGGATCTTCTGCCTGGTGCGCACCGACCCCAAGGTCAAGCCGCAGGAGGGCATCTCCTTCCTGCTGATCGACATGAAGACGCCGGGCATCACCGTGAAGCCGATCATCATGGCCGACGGCGGGCACGAGGTGAACGAGGTCTTCTTCGACAACGTCGAGGTCCCCATCGCCAACCTGGTCGGCAAGGAGAACGAGGGCTGGACCTGCGCCAAGTTCCTGCTCGCCAACGAGCGGCTCGGCATCGCCGCCGTGCCGCAATCCAAGCGCGGCGTCGCTGCGCTGAAGGACATCGCCCGCGCCGAGCGCGAGGACGGCAAGCCCTTGATCGAGAACCAGAGCTTCGCCGAGAAGATCGCCGACCTCGAGATTCAGGTGACGGCGCTCGAGTTCACCGAGCTGCGCGTGCTGTCGTCGATGGCGCATGGCGGCCAGCCCGGGCCGGAAGTGTCGGGTCTCAAGGTGCGCGGCTCGGAGATCCAGCAGCGCATCACCGAGCTCACCATGGAGGCGGTCGGCGAATACGCCGCGCCCTATCTGCCGGGCCTGCTGTGGCAGGGCTCGAACGAGGAGCCGGTGGGCCCGTCCTACGCCCATCTCGCCGCGCCGCGGTACTTCAATGCGCGCAAGACCACGATCTACGGCGGCAGCAACGAGATCCAGAAGGGCATCATCAGCAAGATGGTGCTGGGGTTGTGACGGGCCTGCCGCCCTTCATGTCCCTCCCCCGATAACGGGCAGGGCGTTCGCATATGAAAGATATTCCGTCATCCCGACCGGAGCCGCGTATAGCGCGGCGTAGTGGAGGGAGCTTTCTTACTGCAGCATCAGCAAGAAAGGTCCCTCGACTGCGCCCCCCTTTCGGGTGGCTCCGCTCGGGATGACGGGATATTCCATATGCGAATGCCCTACGATTACGGGAGACGAGAATGAGTTGTGTCCACTCCCTCCCTTCAACGATGGTCGGTATCAAATGGACCTCGCTCTGAGCCCTGAACACAAGGCCTTCGCCGACGAGGTGCGCGAGTTCGCGCAGAAGAACCTCTCACCCGCGACTCGCGCCAAGACGTTCTCCGGCAAGCACTACGATCGCGACGACCACGTGATCTGGCAGCAGGCGCTCGGCCGCCAGGGCTGGCTCGCCTACACGTGGCCGAAGAAATACGGCGGCCCGGGCTGGGACGTGACGCGGCGCTTCCTGTTCGAGAACGTGCTGGCCGAGGAAGGCGCGCCGCGCATCATCCCGTTCGGCGTCAAGATGGTCGGGCCGGTGATCTACACGTTCGGCAGCGACGAGCAGAAGGAGCGCTTCCTGCCGGGCATCCGCCAGTCGACCGTGTCGTGGTGCCAGGGCTACTCCGAGCCGGGCGCCGGCTCGGACCTCGCGTCGTCGACGGCCAGAAGACGTGGACCTCGTTTGCCCACTGGGGCGACTGGATATTCTGCCTGGTGCGGACCAACCCGGACGCCAAGGCGCAGGAGGGCATCTCGTTCCTGCTGATCGACATGAAGACGCCCGGCATCACCGTGCGGCCGATCATCATGCTGGACGGCGCCCATCACGTGAACGACGTGTTCTTCGACAACGTCCGGGTGCCGGTCGGGAACCGCATCGGCAAGGAAGGCGAGGGCTGGACCTGCGCCAAGTTCCTGCTGGCCAACGAGCGGCTCGGCATCGCCGAGGTGCCGGCGTCCAAGCGCGGCGTCCGCTCGCTGCGCGACATCGCCCGCAGCGAGCCGGCCAACGGCACATCTGTAGCCGACGATCCCGCCTTCGCCAGCCAGATCGCCGATCTCGACCTGCAGGTCCAGGCGCTGGAGATGAGCGAGCTGCGCGTGCTGTCGACCATGGCCCAGGGCGGCGCCCCGGGACCGGAAGTGTCGACCCTCAAGATCCGGGGCTCGGAGATCCAGCAGCGCATTGCCGAGCTCACCATGGAGGCGGTCGGCGAGTACGCCGCGCCCTACCAGCCCGGCATGCTGTTCCAGGACACCAACGAGACGCCGGTCGGGCCCGACCATGCGCCGCCGGCCGCTCCGCGCTATTTCAACATGCGCAAGACCAGCATCTATGGCGGCAGCAACGAGATTCAGAAGAACATCGTGTCCAAGATGGTGCTAGGCCTTTAGGCCTCGGGGCGATAAGACACGGCAGGATTCCGGAGGAAAGAATGGATCTGTCCCTATCCGACGAGCAGAAGCAGCTTCAGGAGGCGGCCGAGCGCTTCGTGCGCGACAAGTACCCGTTCGACGCGCGACGCAAGATCGCCGCCACCGAGCGCGGCTGGCTGCCCGAGAACTGGGCCCAGTTCGCCGAGCTCGGCTGGCTCGGCATGGCGTTCTCGGAGGAGGACGGCGGCTACGGCGGCGGGCCGATCGAGACCATGATCGTCATGGAGCAGTTCGGCAAAGGCCTGGTGCTCGAGCCCTTCCTGCCGACCGTGGTGCTGGGCGGCGGCATGATCGCGTCCGCCGGAAGCGCTGCCCAGAAGGAAGCGCTGCTCGGGCCGATGATCGAGGGCAAGAAGCAGTTCGCCTTCGCCTGGCTCGAGCGCCAGTCGCGCTACAACCTGGCGGACGTGTCGCTCAAGGCCACGAAGGAGGGCAGCGGCTGGTCGCTCTCCGGCCACAAGGGCGTCGTTTACAACGCGCCTGCGGCGGACGACATCATCGTGCTCGCCCGCACCTCGGGTGCGGCGCGCGAGCAGAAGGGCCTCACCCTGTTCGTGGTCGACGGCAAGGCCAAGGGCATCACGCGGCGCGACTACCCGACGCAAGACTCGCTGCGCGCCTCGGAGCTCACCTTCGACAAGGTCTCGGTCGGCGCCGACGCGGTGCTGGGGCAGGTCGACGGCGCCTTCCCGCTGGTCGAGGGGGCGGTCGACCGCGCCATCGTCGCGTTGTGCGCCGAGGCGACCGGCTGCATGGACGCCATCAATGCGGCGACGCTGGAGTACATCAAGACGCGCAAGCAGTTCGGCGTGGCGATCGGCAAGTTCCAGGTGCTGCAGCATCGCATGGTCGACTGCTTCACCAACGCCCAGGAAGCGCGCTCGATGAGATCCGGTGGTGCGCGCCAAGGCGGCGTCCGGCGCCAAGGTGCAGATCGGCAAGTCGGGCAAGTTCTGCGGCCAAAGCGCGGTGCAGATGCATGGCGGCATGGGCGTCACCGACGAGCTCTCGGTCAGCCACTACTTCAAGCGCCTGACCATGATCGACCTGATGTTCGGCAACCAGCAGCACCACCTGACGCGCTACAGCAACCTCGCCATGGCGGCGTGAGGAGATCAGCCGGGCAGACACTGTGGCGCGGCCCTTGCCGCGCCTGAAGACAGCCCTTTGTTCGTCCCGGCGATGAAGCGGACCGACAAAATCCTCATCCTGAGAGCCTGTGACTTTTTCGATAGTCGCTTTTGGGCGATTGATGAGGTCGCTGCCGCGAACTTTTCTGTCGTCCTGAGCGCAGCCGCTTACGGCGCTTGCTTCGCAAGCGCCTTTGCTCAGGATGACAGGAGAGGGACGACAGAATTCAATAAAGTCACATCCTCTGAGGAGGCCGCGCAGCGGCCGTCTCGAAGGATGGGCCTCAGACGCGGTGCCCATTGCATTGCCCATCCTTCGAGACGCGCCTTGTGGGCGCTCCTCAGGATGAGGATTTTGGTGGTGCGGGCGTTCCTCGTTCCGAGGAGGCGTTTGCGACTTCTGGCGTCTACGGACAGCTTGCCTCAGCAATCCTTGAACGCCATCCCCGACATCAAGTGCCGCCGTGGTCTCGACCGGCGGCAGCGTATTGACCCTGTCCCTGACGCTGCTATTGCTCGGCGTCCAGGCGCGTCAGGTGGCGCCGGCATCCGGAGGACGGCCCATGACCTATGATTCCGTGCACGTTCGCAAGCTCACCGGCGGCTGTGGCGCCGAGATTCTCGGCATCGATCTCAAGTCGATGAGCAACCGGCAATGGGACGAGGTGCAGCAGGCCTTCCGCGAGCACGGCGTCGTCTTCTTCCGCGACCAGGAGCTCACGCCGGAGCAGCACCTCGAGTTCGCCCGCCGCTGGGCGCCGATCGACGTCAACCGGTTCTTCACTGCCGTGCAGGGCTATCCGGAGATCGCCGAGGTGCGCAAGGAGCCGGAACAGAAGACCAATATCGGCGGTGGCTGGCACACCGACCACAGCTACGACCAGGAGCCGGCGATGGGCTCGATCCTGCTGGCGCGCGAGCTGCCGGAGGAAGGCGGCGATACCCTGTTCGCCAACATGTATCGCGCCTTCGAGACGCTCTCGCCGGGTCTGCAGCGCACCCTCGAAGGAATGCGCGCCGTCCACGGCTCGGCGCACATTTTCGGCACCAAGGGCGTCCACAAGGACAATCCCGAATCGGCTGCACGGTACGGCAACCAGAATCTGGTGGGAGACGACGTGGTGCATCCGGTCGTGATCCGTCATCCGCTGAGCGGCCGCAAGTCGCTCTATGTCAATCCCGCGTTCACCCTGCGTTTCGAGGATTGGAGCGTCGAGGACAGCCGGCCGCTGCTCGAGTACCTGTACCGTCATGCGACGCGGCCGGAGTTCACCTGCCGGTTCCGCTGGGGCGAGGGCTCGATCGCGTTCTGGGACAACCGCGCGACCTGGCACTACGCCGCCAACGACTATAACGGCGAGCGCCGGCTGATGCACCGCATCACCGTCTCCGGCTGCGCCCTGCAGCCGGCGACGGCTCGGCAACACCGGTCGCCAAGTTGTAGCCGGCGTCCCGCACGACGCCGGCGGCGACCATGCCGATCTCCGCGTTCGGGCCGCCATACAGCCAGTTGCCGCCGGCCTGGGTGCTCGCCGCGACGGTGCCCTGCTCGCCGACATAGGTGCCGCTGAGATCGCTCGGGCCGCGGTCCGAGCCCAGCGAGTACACGCGCCAGATCGTGTGGACCGCCTTGGTGTAGCCGATATCGATACCGACCTTGTTGATGGTGCCGGTGTACTCGGCGCTGTGCACGCCGTCCTTGGCGAGGAACACGCACTCCATCTGCTTGCGCGAGCCCAGCACGTAGCCGGTGCCGCCGGCCACGTTGCAGGTCAGCGAGCCGATGTAGATGCGCGAGTTGGCGTTGGCGGTGTTGAGCTGCTGCGGCGTCTGCTGCTGCAGGCAGGCTCCGGTCGCGAGCGCGAGGGTTGCCGCGACGGCGGTTATGAGAACTCTGTTCATTGCGTACTCCTTGATAAACTATGGCACAGCTTGCCGGAGGATTGTTGCGGCCAGGAGCGTATGCAGGCGACGCACCCCGTCAGCGCGCTACCGCCAAGTGCAATGCCTCGGGAGGGCTCGGTTGCCATCATAGCGGGGCACTGCGCTGCGATGTCTTTCGGAACCATCTCGCCAGGACAGTTTCCTTGATCGAGCCTTCAGCGACACCGATCATTGTATGAACGATCCAGGAAGATCGCAGCAATCGCATGGGCGGTACGCTTGTTTCCATCGTGAAAAACGTGACCCTTGCACAGAGCGAACGCATAGGCAGCCGCGAGCTCGAAGATATCCGGTCGCGGCTCTTCGTAGTGCCACTTGTTCAACGGCCGGGCGAGCGCGGCCTGAAACAGCGTCTCGTCCCGAACTCCCCCCGTCAGACCACCGAACAAGCTGATCGTCCGCGCGTTGATGGCGACAGCCTCCCGGTCCGAAAGCCAGACCGGCTCAGTCACTTCTTCGCAAGCTCACGATAGGCGTTCTTGTAGCGATGAAGCACCCGGTCGGCGGCTTGCATGGTTGTCGCGAACTTTGGATCGAAAGGCGTGACGAGGAAACCCTGTGGTGTTTCGACCGCATAAAGCGTGTCGCCTTCCTTTGCATTCATGCGAGCCAATGCCTCCTTGGGCCATGAAGTGCTGAGCGAGTTGCCAGTCCGGCGTAGTTTGAGTTCCGGCATATCGGTAGCTCCAAACGTAGATACATTGGTGTAGACTACCGGATTGCCGCCCACAACAGGGCCAGGCCCGAGATGACCATCACGCCGTCCAGCAGGCGCTGGAAGGTGGCCACGTTCAGCCGCTCGACGATTAGCCGGGCGAGGTAGGTCCCGGCCATGACCGAAGAGCCGGAGATCAGGCCCTTCACGACGATGTCGACGGGCAGCGCGCCGAGCTGGCGGAATGTGATGGCCTTGCTGACGTAGAGCGCCAGCGAGCCCGCCGCCTCGGTGGCGATGAAGGCGCCCTTGACAAGGCCGTAGGCGGCGAATGTCGGCACGCTGAGCGGCCCGGTGGAGACGACGATGCCGGTCAGGAAGCCGATGACCGCGCCGGCAAGGACGAGATGCCACGCGACGAACGTGACCTTGCGGCGGGCGAGCCAGCGCCGGCCGGGCACCATGGCGAGGAAGAACAGGCCCAGCGCGATATCGATCAGCCTCTCGGGCAGGACGAGCAGCGTGCGCGCACCCAGCGCGGCGGCCGGGATGCCGCCGAGCGCATAGGCGCCGCAGGCCCGCCAGTCGATCTCCTTCCACCATGAGGTGATCTTGGCGAAGTTCGACATGAGCGCGACGATCGCCATGATCGGCACGGCCTCACGCGGGCCGAAGCCGTAGACCAGGATCGGTAGCAGGATGATGGTGGCGCCCGTGCCGACGATGCCGCTCACCGTCCCGGCGACGAGGCCGACCGCGAGGACGAGGGCGTAGGTCAGCATGTCATGTGCTTACCCGACTTTGCTGCCAGGGAGCAGGCGCAACTCATGTTCCTCTCCGCCCGCGAAGCGGGGGGAGAGGCTAGGAGAGGTGGGTCATGTGGTTGTTGCCCCAGAGGAGATCGACCTTCATCCAGTGTCTGGTATCGATGGTGTGGCAACGACCCACCTCTCCTCCCCCACGCTTCGCGTGGGGCCCCTTCCTCTCCCCCCGCTTAGGCGGGCGGAGAGGACAGAATGAGTCGCTCAATACCCGATGTTCGGCCTGAGCCATCGCTCGGCCTGCTCGATCGGCACGCCGCGGCGGCGGGCGTAGTCCTCGAGCTGGTCGCGGCCGATGCGGGCGACGCCGAAATACTGCGCTTCGGGATGGGCGAAGTAGTAGCCCGACACGGCTGCGGTCGGCAGCATGGCGAAGCTTTCGGTCAGCATCATGCCGGCGTTCTGGCCGGCATTGAGCAGGCGGAACAGCTCGGGCTTCTGGCTGTGGTCGGGGCAGGCGGGGTAGCCCGGCGCCGGCCGGATGCCGCGATACTTCTCTCGCACCAGCTCGTCGTTGGCGAGCGCCTCGTCGGGGGCATAGCCCCACAGGGTCTTGCGCACGCGCTCGTGCAGGCGCTCCGCGAACGCCTCGGCGAGGCGGTCGGCCAGCGCCTTCAGGAGAATGTCAGAGTAGTCGTCGTGGTCGGCCTTGAAGCGCGCAAGATGCCCCTCGATGCCGTGGCCCGCCGTCACCGCGAAGCCGCCGATCCAGTCGGCCTCCGGCGAGATGAAGTCGGCCAGGCACATGTTGGCGCGTCCCGAGCGCTTCTCGATCTGCTGGCGCAGGAAGTAGAGGCGCGAGGTTTCCTTGCTGCGGCTCTCGTCCTCGTACAGCACCACGTCGTCGCCGTCGCGCCGGCACGGCCAGAACGACACCACGCCCTTGGCGGTGAGCCACTTCTCGCGCACCACGTGCTCCAGCATCTTGCGCGCATCGGCGTAGAGCTTGCGCGCGCTCTCGCCCACCACCTTGTCCTCGAGGATGCTGGGATAGACGCCGACCAGCTCCCAGGCGCGGAAGAACGGCGTCCAGTCGATGCGCTCGATCAGCTCGTGCAGGGGATACTCGGCGAAGACGCGCGTGCCGGTCACCGCCGGCCTGGGCGGCGTGTATTTCGACCAGTCGATGGCATAGGCGTTGGCCCGGGCGATCTCGAGCGACACCACCTTGTCCTTCTTGCCGTCGGCGCGCTCCACCCGGATCGCCTCGTACTCGGCGGCGACCTTGGCGGCGAAGTCGTGCGCCTGGCCCTTCGAGTCGGAGGTCAGCGCCGTGCACACGCCGACCGCACGCGAGGCGTCGAGCACATGGACGGTCGTGCCCTTGTAGCGCGGCGCGATGCGCAGCGCCGTGTGGACCTTGGAGGTGGTGGCGCCGCCGATCAGCAGCGGCACCTTGAAGCCCTGCCGGGTCATCTCCTCGGCCACCGTCACCATCTCGTCGAGCGACGGCGTGATCAGGCCGGACAGGCCGATCAGGTCGGCGCGGTTGTCGTTGGCCGATTTCAGGATGTCCTGGAACGGCACCATGACGCCGAGGTCGATGACCTCGAAGTTGTTGCACTGCAGGACCACGCCGACGATGTTCTTGCCGATGTCGTGGACGTCGCCTTTGACCGTGGCCATGACGATGCGGCCCTTGCTGCGCGACGTCGACGTCTTCTCGGCCTCGATGTAGGGCAGCAGGTGGGCCACCGCCTTCTTCATGACGCGGGCGCTCTTCACCACCTGCGGCAGGAACATCTTGCCGGCACCGAAAAGATCGCCGACCACGTTCATGCCGGCCATCAGCGGGCCCTCGATGACCTCGATCGGCCGCGCGATCTGGCGGCGCGCCTCCTCGGTGTCCTCGACCACGAACTGGTCCATGCCCTTGACCAGCGCGTGCTCGAGCCGCTTCTCGACCGGCCAGCTGCGCCACTCCGCATCCTGCGTGGCGGCGACCTCGCCGGTGCCCTTGTACTTGGGCGCGAGCTCGAGCAGGCGGTCGGTGGAATCGTCCCGGCGATTGAGGATCACGTCCTCGCAGGCCTCGCGCAGCTCCTTCGGGATCTGGTCGTAGACCTCGAGCTGTCCGGCATTGACGATGCCCATGTCCATGCCCGCCTTGATGGCGTGATAGAGGAACACCGAGTGCATGGCCTTGCGCACCGGCTCGTTGCCGCGGAAGGCGAAGGACAGGTTCGAGACGCCACCCGAGATCTTGACGTCGGGGCAGCGCGCCTTGATCTCGCGCGTCGCCTCGATGAAGTCGACGCCGTAGTTGTTGTGCTCCTCGATGCCGGTGGCGACGGCGAAGATGTTGGGATCGAAGATGATGTCCTCGGCCGGAAAGCCGACCTGGTCGACCAGGATGTCGTAGGCGCGGGCGCAGATCTCGACCTTGCGCTGCCTGGTGTCGGCCTGGCCCTTCTCGTCGAACGCCATGACGACCACCGCAGCGCCGTAGCGGCGCACCTTGCGGGCGTGCTCGATGAACGGCTCGACGCCTTCCTTCATCGAGATCGAGTTGACGATCGGCTTGCCCGCGACGCACTTCAGGCCGGCCTCGATCACGCTCCATTTCGAGCTGTCGATCATGATCGGTACGCGGGCGATGTCGGGTTCCGAGGCGATCAGCTTCAGGAACGTCTCCATCGCCTGCTCGGCGTCGAGCAGGCCTTCGTCCATGTTGACGTCGATGATCTGCGCGCCGCTCTCGACCTGCTGGCGTGCCACCTCGATCGCGGCGCCATAGTCGCCGTCGAGGACCAGCTTCTTGAACCTCGCCGAGCCGGTGACGTTGGTGCGCTCGCCGATGTTGATGAAGGTGGCACGCTGCGCCTCGGGCGTGCCGTCGTCGCGATCCTGCGTCATCAGAAGAAGCTCGCCGCTTCCATGCCGGAGAGCCGGAGCGCCGGCGGCAAGGCGTGCCACTGGCGCGGCTTGACGCCTTTCACCGCCTCGGCGATGGCGGCGATGTGCCGGGGCGTCGTGCCGCAGCAGCCGCCGACCACGTTCAGCCAGCCGTTCTCGGCCCAGCCCTTGACCAGCCTGGCCGTCATCTCCGGCGGCTCGTCGTAGGCGCCGAGCTCGTTGGGCAGGCCGGCGTTCGGATAGACGCAGACCATGCCGTCGACCTGCGGGTTGAGCGCATTGACGTAAGGGTGCAGCTCGGTGGCGCCGAAGCTGCAGTTCAGCCCCATGGTGAGCGGCCGGGCATGGCGCACCGAGTGCCAGAACGCCTCGACCGTCTGGCCGGAGAGGTTGCGGCCGGCGAGGTCGGTGAGCGTCATCGAGACCATCACCGGCAGCTCCTCGCCACGCGCTTCGGCCGCCTCGTCGGCGGCGACCAGGGCCGCCTTGGCGTTCAGCGTGTCGAACACCGTCTCGATCAGGATGAAATCGACGCCGCCGTCCAGCAGGCCGTCGATCTGCTCGCGGTAGATGCCCTTCACCTCGTCGAACGTCACCGCGCGAAAGCCCGGATCGTTGACCTTGGGCGACACCGACAGGGTCTTGTTGGTCGGCCCCAGGGCACCCACGACGAAGCGCGGCTTGTCGGGATCGCGCGCGGTCGCGGCGTCGGCGCAGGCGCGCGTCAGCGTCGCCGCGGCGAGGTTGACCTCGCGCGCCGTGCCGGGAATGCCGTAGTCGGACAGGCTGATGGCGTTGGCGTTGAAGGTGTTGGTCGCGACGATGTCGGCGCCGGCGTCGAGATAGGCGTTGCAGATCTCGCTCACGATCTCGGGCCGCGTCAGGTTGAGCAGGTCGTTGTTGCCCTTCTGGTCGTGCGTGAAGTCGCGGCCGCCGCGGAAGCCTTCCTCGTCGAGCCGGTAGCTCTGGATCATCGAGCCGTAGGGCCCGTCCTTGACCAGGATGCGCTCGCCGCCGATGTCGCGCAGGAGTTGCGCCCTTTCCATGCGATTCATTGCGGACGTACTCCCAGCAGATGGCAGATCGCGAAGGTGAGGTCGGCGCGGTTCAGTGTATAGAAGTGGAACTGGTCGACGCCTTCGTCGCGCAGCCGTCGGCAGAGATCGCCGGCGACGGTGGCGGCGATCATGCGGCGCGTCTCGACATCCTCGTCGAGCCCGTCGAACAGGTTGGCGAACCAGGGCGGCACCTTGGAGCCGCACAAACCGGCAATGCGCGTCACGGCCTGGAAATTCGAGACCGGCATGATGCCGGGCACGATCGGCGCTGCGATGCCGGCCGCGGCGGCGCGGTCGCGGAAGCGCAGGAAATCGTCGCATTCGAAGAAGAACTGGGTGATGCAGCGGTCGGCGCCGGCATCGACCTTGCGCTTGAGATTGTCCAGATCGGCCGTGATGTCGGCCGAGTCCGGATGTTTCTCGGGATAGGCTGCGGCGCTGATCTGGAACGGACCGATCTTCTTCAGGCCGGCGATCAGCTCGGCGGCATTGGCATAGCCGCCGGGGTGCGCGGAATACTTGCCGCCCATGCCGGACGGCGGATCGCCGCGCAGCGCCACGATGTGGCGGATGCCGGCATCCCAGTAGCTGCGCGCGATCTCATCGATCTCGCCTCTCGTGGCGCCGACACAGGTGAGGTGGGCGGCGGGATCGACGCCCGTCTCCTTCTTCAGCCGCACGACGGTCTCGTGCGTGCGCTGACGCGTCGAGCCGCCGGCGCCGTAGGTCACCGAAAAGAACGTCGGCCGGAGCGGCGCAAGCCGCGTCACGGTCTCCCACAAGGTGCGCTCGGCTGCCTCGGTCTTGGGCGGCGAGAACTCGAACGAGACCTTGAGGCCTTGCGGCGCGCGCGCGGGGAACTCGGCCATCGAGACGCTGAACGGGCCACCCAGCGGACCAGTGTCGGGACTCATCGGGACACTCCTTGCGGGGAAAGGGCAGGGGACAGTGCCGACGGGCGCTCCGGCAGGTCGCGCTCGCCGCGCCAGATGCCGGTCATCAGGCGCCGGCCGGGAAAGTGGATCGGTTCCAGAGGATTGAGGCCGGCGCTCCGGAGCCAGCCCTGCACCTGGTTGTCGGCGAAGCCGAGATGCACATGGGCATGCTCGCGCTTCAGCTCGACCAGGTCGTGCGGCGAGAAATCGACCACCAGCACGACGCCGCCCGGGCGCACGGCGCGCGCCGCCTCGCTGAGTGCCGCCGCCGGATCGTCGGCGTAGTGCAGCACATGGTGGATGGTGACGACGTCGAAACTGTCGGGGTCGACAGGCAGGGCGTACATGTCGCCCTGGCGGATGTCGGCATTGTCGATGCCGGCGCGGGCGAGGTTGGCGCGAGCCAGTGCCAGCATCTCGCGCGACTGGTCGATGCCCAGCGCGTGCTCGACCTTGGGGGCCAGCACCTCGAGCAGCCGGCCGGTGCCGGTGCCGATGTCGAGCAGGCGGCGGGCGCCGACCGGCAGGTGATGCGCGAGCGCCCGCTCGATTTCCCGGTCGGCGACGTGCAGGGCGCGCAGCTCGTCCCAGCGCTGGGCGTTGTCGCGGAAGTAGCGCACCGCCGCTGTCTGGCGTCGCTGTTGGAGGGCGTCGAGCCTGGCGCGGTCGGCGGCAATCCGGCTGTGCTTCGGATCGAGCCGGCGCACGAACTCGCGCACCAGGGTCGCGTCGTCGCCCGCCGTGACCAGGCGGAAGCGCGTGAACTGGGCCTCGCGGAAGCGCTCCAGCAGCCCCGCCTCGACCAGCAGCTTGAGGTGGCGCGACACGCGTGGCTGGCTCTGGCCCAGGACGTGGACGTAGTCGCTGACGGTCAGGTCCTCGCGCGCCGCCAGGGCGAGGATGCGCAATCTCGTATCCTCGGCGGCGGCCCGCAGAAGGGTAAGAAGGTGATCCATAAGACAAAACATATAAGCATATCTTTATCTTTGCAATCCACTTCTATCCCTATGTCGAAGCAGGCAATGCGCTTCAAAGTACAGGCGCGCTGTGCGAGACTGTGAGGACGAGCGGCCCGGTGCTTCGTGGGCCTGGGGATGGACCGGGGTTGGCGTTCATGATGGGAAGCGTGTCCAAGTGGTTGGCGGGCGGTGCCCGTCGGTCTGTCGCTGCGGCCGCGCTGGCGGCCGCGCTGGCTGGCGGTTGCGCTTCCGGCGACACCGGGGCCGCCGAGGTATGGGATCCCATCGAGACACCCAACCGGTTCATATTCTCGTTCAACCGGGCGATCGACGTCATGGCGATCCGGCCGATCACCGTGCTGTACCGGGATTGGGTGCCGGAGCCGGCGCAGAAGAGCGTTCGCAACGTCCTCGACAATCTCGGCGAGCCGGTCACCGCCATCAACGAGGTCTTCCAGGGCGATCCCAGCCGGGCGGCCACCACCATGGCGCGTTTCCTGGTCAATTCGACCATCGGCGTCGCCGGCCTGTTCGATGTGGCCACCAGCCTCGGCCTGACCCGCACCAAGGAAGACGCCGGCAAGACCATCGGCATGTGGGCCGGCAAGGGCGTCGAGCCGGAGAATGGTGGCTTCTACCTGATGCTGCCGCTGGCCGGTCCATCCAACGCGCGCGATGCCACGGGGCTGATGATCGACTACGCCATCGATCCTTTCCAGATCCTGCCGATCGCCTTCAACTGGGACTGGTTCTATTACTCGGCGCCGCGCTACGGGCTCACGGTCATCGACTATCGCTCGCGCACCATGTTCGCCCTCGACGATCTCGAGAAGAACAGCGTCGACTACTATGCCGCCCTGCGATCGGCCTACACCCAGAACCGGGCCGAGCTGATCCGCGCAAAGCGCGAGAAGACCGATACCAAAGGCGAGCTCGAGAGGCGCGACAATCTTGCCCTCGTGAAGTGAGGCTAGAAGCGTTATGTCAGAGGTTATCGCAAGGGAGCGAATGGTGCCGCTGCTCGCCAGTCGTCGTGTCGTCCTCGGTCTCGCTGGTGGCGCCGCCGCCGCGCTCGCGGCATTGCCGGCTGCGGCAGCGGATCCAGCCGCCCAACTGGTCGAGCGGACGTCCGCAGAGGTTATCCAGATCATCAAGAGCACGACCCCCGGTCCGGCCCGACAGGCCGCCATGCAGAAGATCCTGCAGTCAAATTTCGACCTGGCCTACATGGGGCAGACGGCATTGGGCGCGAACTGGAACAAGGCGGACCAACAGCAGCATGTCCGTTTCCTGAAGGCGGTCGAGAGCGCCGAAGCGCGTGCCTACAGCGAGCGTTTCGGTCAGTATGGTGGACAGACCGTGACCCTCGGCAAGGTGAGCAGCCGGCCGAACGGCGTGTTCATCGTCGACAGCCGGCTGAACCAGTCGAGCGGCCAGCCGATCAAGCTCGAATGGGAGGTCCGCGACGTCGGCCGCGGGCTGCGTATCACCGACGTCAAGGTCGAGGGCGTCAGCATGGTCATGACTAGACGATCGGATTTCAATTCCTACATCAAGAATAACGGCGGCACGGTCGAGCCCCTGATCAAGGAACTGGAGTCCCGGGCGGGACGCTGAATTGCACCGTCCTGCCAGACGCACTAGGATTGGCGCAGGGAGGCGTATTTCCCGGCCCGCCGTTCCGTAGGAAGCTCGGCAGGGTCGAAGGAGAGCGCCATGGACAGCTTACTGGTCAAGAACGCCGTCGAGCCCCGCTCGGTCGATCCGGTGTGGGGAAGAATTCGCGAGGCCGCACAGACCGCTGCCGCGGCCGAGCCAGTGCTCGCTGGCGTCCTGCACGCCACCATCCTCAGTCAGTCGAAGTTCGAGGGCGCGCTGAGCTATCATCTGGCGCGACTGGTCGGCACGACGGAAGTGCCCGCGGCGCTGATCCGGCAGACCTTCGAGGAAGCGTTCGTCGCCGATCCGGCGATCGGCATGGCCGCCCGGGCCGACATCGTCGCGGTCACCGATCGCGACCCGGCCTGCACGTCGCACCTCGATCCGCTACTGTGGTTCAAGGGCTACCATGCGCTCCAGACCTATCGCGTGGCGCACTGGTTGTGGCTGCAGCGCCGCCAGACGCTGGCGCACTATCTGCAGAGCCGGGCCAGCGCGCTGTTCGGGCTCGACATCCATCCTGGCGCGGTGATCGGCAAGGGTATCTTCATCGACCATGGCACCGGGGTGGTGATCGGCGAGACCGCGGTCGTCGGCGACGGCGTGTCGATGCTGCATGGCGTGACCCTGGGCGGGACCGGCAAGGAGCGCGGCGACCGACATCCCAAGGTGCGGCGCGGCGTGCTGCTCGGCGCCGGCGCCAAGGTGCTGGGCAACATCGAGATCGGCGCCTGCGCCAAGATCGCCGCCGGCAGCGTCGTGCTCGAGCCCGTGCCGGCCGGCTGCACCGCAGCCGGCGTGCCGGCCCGCATCATCGGCTGCGTCGACGTGCCCGAGCCGGCGCTGGAGATGGATCAGCGAATCTGAGGGGCCCGGCTATCGCCTGAGCCAGGCCCAGGCGAATACGAACGTGGCGACGAGGTGACCGGCCGCTCCGATAACGAGAAGGGGCGCCGGCCAAGTGCCGGTGCCGACCATGGTCGCAAGCATCAGCGTCGAGAGGTAGAGCGTGGCGAGCGCGCTGTAGAACAACAGCCCGCGACGGATGCGCTTGCCGCCCAGTGCCGGCCAGAAGGCGACGCCGACGGCGAACAGGGCGATGCCCACCAGCCGCAGGGCGATGACCTGACCCGGGCTGCCGAGTCCCTGCTCGGCCAGGAACCCGTTGACCGGGACGGCAAGCACCACCAGCGCGAAGCCGGCGACGACGCTGACAATCGCTGCCACCGCCCGCAGCAGTTGCGGCGATGAGATACCCGTGCGGTAGACGTCGCTGAGCGACGTGCCCCGCGTCTGCTGGAACGTCTTCATCCTTGCCCAACCCTCAGCCGGACGACTTCCCAAGTCGCCAAGCCAGCCCAAGTGCACGACTCTTCCCGATCCGCAAGCAAGCGCACTTGGCGCGCCATGGCAAGCGAGTTCGGTTGTCGCAGGCGGCATTACACATCTGAATCAGGTGTTTGAGTGACCGGCCCGTGGCGCCGCGCCGTCCAATTTCTGGCGATATCAGGAATGCGCCGGGGTTGTCGGCTTCTTCACCGGCCAGACCTTTGCCATCAGCCAACTCACCAGCAGGCCGACCAGGCAGCCGAACAGGACCTCGCCGACCTTGTGCAGGCCGTGCTCGAGCCCGCTCAGCTTGGAATGGCCCTCGAGCCCCGAGGCGATGACGAGGGCGGCGGTGATCGGCGCCTGTCGCCACATGGTCTGGATGTGGATAACGTAGGACGAAACGAACACGGTGACGGCGAGCGCGATGGGGAGCTTCCATTCGCTGGGGTCGCCGACAGCCAGGAAGGCCAGACCGACGACGCAGCCGACCAGCACGTTGATCAGGCGGCTCCTGAACATCCGCGCGGCTTCCTCGACCTGGGGATCGGAGGCGGCGATCATCGAGGCGATCGCCCAGATCGGATTGGTGTCCGCGATGTGAACCAGCACGTACCAGACGATCGACGAGGCGATGAAGACGTTGACCGCGAAGCGGACCCCCAGGATGTCGCGTCGGACCCTGTCGAACCAGGCCCTCAAGGCGTCGGTGTTCATCGGCGGCTGCGGCATCGTTCGTCTCCCCGGACGACGCTACTCCGGGTGGTGCGCGGGAGACAATTCGAAGGCGGCGCCGACCCACCTGCTTCCTCTCCCGTCATCAGGTGTCATCGAGGGACCTACCCCGTAGGCGTTAAGCTAAGAAGAATCCTCACCCTGAGGAGCGGCCCGGAGGGCCGCGTCTCGA
>LNFM01001823.1_pt1 | contig 46636 bp, 42 predicted proteins | sample 596031 | NCBI WGS metagenome assembly LNFM01 (sample SAMN04254537, study PRJNA301005) | activated carbon metagenome | isolation source: dual media filters at the Ann Arbor, Michigan drinking water treatment plant | place: USA: Ann Arbor
CAGATCGGCGCCGTTTATGTGGGAGGGGCTTTAGCCGCGACTATTCTGAGGTCAGAGCCACACCGAATCCCACAATGGATAATCGCCCACCCGGCTGACCAGACCCGCTCTTAGAGGATTGGCGACGATATAACGCGCGGCGGGCAGAACATCTTCTTCGCGGCGCAACGCTCGATCATGAAAACCATCCTGCCAGAGCTTTCCCTGGCGTTTGGTTAGCGCGTTGATTTGCTTGGCACTGCGTCCCTTGATGCGCCGCATCAGTTCGCTGAGTGAGCCTTGCTGCAGTGCAATCAGCCAGTGCAGGTGATCGGGCATGACCACCCAGGCCAGTGATTCGACCAGGTTGTCCTGCTGCGCAGCGTTGAGTTCGGTAACGACCAGACGACCAATCGTGAAGTTCGTGAGCAGTGTTTCACGACCCTCAGTGGTGGCGGTGAGAAGGTAGATACGCTTCGGCTCCGAGAAGCGGCCAGCGCGCAAGCGGGCTGAGTGGGTCATTCCTTTGCCTCCCGATCAGGGTGTGACAAAGGTATAGCAGGGAATGGATCGCCTTGTCGCGGCTAAACCTCAATGTCCCGGCTGCCAAGGCTGGCCCAGCGACACTGGCGCGTACAGACGGGTCTTGATCGCATCGCGCGAGAGCAGCACCAGCACCACGATGGTCGCCACGTAGGGCAGCATCGCCAGCAGGTTGGACGGGATCGACAGGCCGATGCCCTGGGCGACCAGATGGAGGATGCTGGCCAGGCCGAACAGGTAGGCGCCGAGCAGCACGCGGAATACCCGCCAACTGGCGAACACCACCAGGGCCAGGGCGATCCAGCCGCGGCCGGCGGTCATGTTTTCCGCCCACATGGGGGTGTAAGCCAGCGACAGGTAACCGCCGGCTAAACCGGCCATGGCTCCGCCGAACAGCACGGCCAGGGTGCGCACGCGCAGCACCGGCAGGCCCATGGCGCTGGCGGCGTCGGGGCTTTCACCGACGGCCTGGATAATCAGGCCGATGCGGCTCTTCAGCAGCACCCAGGCGACCAGGGCGAACAGCGCGAAGGACAGGTAGATCAACACGTCCTGGGCAAACAGCATGCGCCCAATCAGTGGGATTTCCGACAGCAGCGGGATGGCGATGGGTTCGAAGCCCGACAGCGGTTTGCCGACCCAGGCCGCGCCGACGAAGGTCGACAGGCCCACGCCGAAGATGGTCAGGGCCAGGCCGGTGGCCACCTGATTGGCGTTAAAGCCCAGAGCCACGGCGGCGAACAGCATCGACAGCAGCATGCCGGCGGCCATCGCCAGCAACACGCCGAGCCACAGGTTGCCGGTGCTCAGGGCGACAATAAAACCAATCACCGCGCCGAACAGCATCATGCCTTCCTGACCGAGGTTGAGCACGCCGCTCTTCTCGCAGATCAGCTCACCGAGGGCCACCAGCAGCAGCGGCGTACCGGTGCGGACCATGGCGTAGAGAATGTTGCTTAGTAGGTCGAGATCCATATTTGCAGCCTCAGACTGCACGCTACGCGTGGCAGTTAAAAATCATATCGGTTATCTAACTTGTGGGAGGGGCTTTAGCCGCGATGACTTCAAGCGAAGCACTGTCGCGGCTAACGCGGCATGCCGCCCAGCCATTCCCACAGTCAGGTGGTCGCTTCAGCAAGGCGCTCGCGCTTCATCCATTTCCATTTCAGCCGGGGCCGGTAGAGGATCAACACGTCGCAGGCGAGCAGGAAGAACAGCATCATGCCCTGGAACAGTTGGGTGATCGCCTGGGGCAGGTTCATGGTCATTTGCGCGTTCTCACCGCCCAGGTAGAGCAGCGCCATCAGCAGGCTGGCGGCGACGATGCCGAGCGGGTTGAGGCGTCCGAGAAAGGCCACGGTGATCGCCGCGTAGCCGTAGCCCGGCGAGACCTGGGGCACTAGCTGGCCAATCGGGCCCGCCACTTCACCGACCCCGGCCATGCCCGCGAGGGCGCCGCTGACCAGCAGGGCGAACCACACCAGGCGCTTTTCGCGAAAGCCGACAAAACCCGCCGCGCGGCGGTCGAGGCCGAGCACTTTGATCTGGAAACCGAGAAAGCTTTTTTGCAGCAGCACCCATACCGCCACCAGCGCGAGCAGGGCCAGGTACAGGCCGGCATGCACGCGGCCATCCTCGCTCAGCAGTGGCAGGCGGCTGGCATCGCCGAACATCGCCGATTCAGGGAAGTTGAAGCCGGCCGGGTCTTTTAGCGGGCCATGCACGAAGAACAGCAGCAGGTTCAGGGCGATGTAGTTGAGCATAATGCTGGTGAGAATTTCATTGGCATTGAACTGGGTGCGCAGCCAGGCGGTGATGCCGGCCCAGGCCGCGCCCGCTGCGGTACCTGCGAGCACCACCCAGACCAGCGCCCAGCGGCTGTCTATGTCGAGCAGTTGCAGGGCCATGGCGCTGCCGGCCAGGGCGCCGAGCAGCAACTGGCCTTCGGCGCCTATGTTCCAGATGCGTGCCTGGTAGGCCACCGCCAGGCCCAGGGCGCAGAGCAGAATCGGCAGCGCCTTGACCAGCAGTTCGGAGACGCCATACCAATCGGCCAGCGGCGCTATCAGCAGGGTGTGCAGGGTTTCCAGCGGATCGTGGCCGAGCAGGGCGAACAGCAGCGAGCCGCTGAGCAGCGTCAGCACGGCGGCGAGCAGTGGCGACAGCCAGAGCATGGGGCGCGATTGCTCACCGCGCGGTTCTAGGGATAACAGCATGACGACTCCGTCAGAGCGGCGCGGCAGCGGGGGCTGCGGCGGGTGAATGCGAGGGGGCAACCGGGGCGAATTCGCCGGCCATCCAGCGGCCGACTTCCACCGCTTCGGTGTGCGCGGTGGCGGCCAGGGGCGAGAGCTTGCCGCTGCACAGCGCGCCGATGCGGTCGCTGATCTGGAACAGCTCGTCGAGGTCTTCGGAGATCACCAGAATCGCTGCGCCAGCATCGCGCAGGGCGATCAGCGCGCGGTGAATCGCCGCCGCCGCGCCGACATCCACGCCCCAGGTCGGGTGCGCGGCCACCAGCAGTTTTGGGTTTTGCAGAATCTCGCGGCCGAGGATGAATTTCTGCAGGTTGCCACCGGACAGGCTCCGCGCCGCAGCATTGGCGTTCGGGGTTTTCACCGCAAAGCGGCGAATGATCTCATCGGCCAGTTCGCGCACCTTGCCGCGCTGCACCAGGCCACGGCTGACCAAACCTTGCTGAAAGGCGGTGAGCAGCGCGTTGTCGCTCAGCGACAGGTCCGGCACCGCGCCATGGCCGAGGCGTTCGGCGGGGACGAAGGCCAGGCCCAGCGTACGCCGCGCGTCGGGGTAAAGGTGAGCGATGGGCGCGCCGTCCAGGCTGACGCGCGCTTGCTCGCCGCGCGCCAGGCGGGTTTCGCCGCTGAGCAGGGCGAGCAGTTCGTCCTGGCCATTGCCGGCGACCCCGGCGATGCCGACGATCTCGCCGCTGCGCACCTCCAGGCGAACCTGGCTCAGCGAGCAGCCGAACGGGTCGGGGTTGTGCCAGCTGAGGTCATCGACGCGCAGGCGCGGTAGGCCGCCGCTGACTTTCGGGTAGCTGCTCTCCAGGCCTTCGGCGTCGCCAACCATCAGCCGCGCCAGCTCCAGGTCCGAGCACTCGGCCGGTACGCAGTGGCCCGACACGCGGCCGCCGCGCAGCACCGTGGCGCTCTGGCAGAGCGCGCGTACTTCGCCGAGTTTGTGGCTGATAAACAAAATGCTGCAGCCCTCGGCGGCCAGGCGGCGCAGGGTGACGAACAGCTCGTCGGCCTCCTGCGGGGTGAGTACCGAGGTCGGCTCATCGAGGATCAAGAGTTTGATGTCCTGCATCAGGCAGCGGACGATTTCCACCCGCTGGCGCTCGCCGATGGACAGGCTGTGCACCAGCCGGCCCGGCTCCAGCGCCATGCCGTAGCGCTGCGAGACCTCGCGGATCTGCGGCTCCAGTTGCTTTGGCGTGCCAGCCGCCGCGCCCATGGCCAGGGCGATGTTCTCGGCCACGGTGAGGGTCTCGAACAGCGAAAAATGCTGGAACACCATGCCGATGCCCAGGCCACGGGCCATGGCCGGGTCGCGCATCTTCATTACTTCGCCGTGCCAGCGCAGCTCGCCGCTGCTGGGCTGGGTGACGCCGTAGATGATCTTCATCAGGGTGCTTTTGCCGGCGCCGTTTTCGCCGAGCAACGCGCGGATTTCCCCGGCGGCAATGCTCAGGTCAATGCGGTCGTTGGCCAGGCAGCCAGGGTATTGCTTGCTGATGGCGGTGAGCTGCAGGCGCGGCGGTGACGTGGGGGTGGTCATGGGCAGGGCTCGGGAATGACAAACTGCGCTGGTTAAAGCAAAAACCTGGCCAGTGGGTCAGAAAAATCGGTAGGCGCGACAGGCCGCTGCGGTGGGCGGATCACGTGGGCTTATGACGCCCTTTTGTGGTGCGTGGCTGGGCCTGTCAGGCGCCAAACTGGGTCGCGGCGATGACACATCCCCTGACAAACGGTCCCGCCAATACGCCTCGGGTAAAGGCTGGTGAAAGGTTCGGCCTTTAGCCTCCCTGCGGTTGTGCACCTGCACACCCGGTAAAGAAGGCGTTGCCTGGGTGAGCTGAGGCGTCCGTTGAGGGCGAATTTATTCGCGGCATTCGCGAGACCTTCGCGACTAAATTCGCTCAGGGCACCCATAGCCCGCCATGCATCGCCACAAAAAACGCTCCACAAAAACAAAGAGGAGAACGCGGTTTGTTGACCCTGATCGGTCTGTTGACCATTTGTAGCCTGGTAGTGCTGTTGCTCATTGGGCGTATGTCGCCTGTTCTGCCGCTGATAATCGTGCCGCTGCTCGGGGCGCTAGCCGCCGGCTTTGGCCCGGAGGCAATTTCCGGATTCTTCACCGATGGCATCGGCCGGGTCATGGCGATTGCCACCATGTTCGTCTTCGCCATCACCTTCTTCGGCGTGCTGCAAGACACCGGCCTGTTCCGGCCGTTGATCAACGGCATGGTCCGGCTCACGCGCGGCAATGTGATCGCGGTAACCGTGGCCACGGCGGTGATCGGCATGCTCGCCCACCTCGACGGCGCCGGTGCCACCACCTTCCTGCTGACCATTCCGGCGCTGCTGCCGCTGTACAAGCAGCTGCGCATGAGCCCCTACCTGATGCTGCTGTTGCTGGCGCTGGGTGCCGGTATCTTCAACATGCTGCCCTGGGCCGGTCCGCTGGGCCGTGCTGCGGCCGTTACCGGCATCGACGTGACCGAGCTGTGGCGCCCATTGATCGCCGTGCAGGCGGTGGGGGTGGTGCTGTTGATCGCCCTGGCCGCGCTGCTCGGCTGGCGTGAGCAGCGGCGCATCGCCTCCGGTACGGGCCTAGCTGATAACGAGGTGCTGGTGGAAACCAGCAATGCCTTGGGTGAAGTCAGCGACGAGGAGCGCGCCCTGGAGCGTCCGCAGCGCCTGTGGCTCAACGCCGGTTTGTTCCTGCTGGTGCTGGTGTCGCTGTTCACCGGGATTCTGCCGGCCGGCTACATCTTTATGATCGGCCTGTCTGCGGCGCTGTTGCTCAACTACCCGGGCGGCAAGGCGCAGATGCAACGCATCGCTGCGCATTCGCCGGCCGCCCTGAGCATGGGCATGATCATTCTGGCGGCTGGTTCGATGCTCGGCATCTTCACCGGCACTGGCATGCTCACCTCCATCGCCCAGGATCTGGTGCAAGTGCTGCCCGCGCCGCTGGTCGGCCAGCTGCATATCGTACTCGGCCTATTCGGCCTGCCGATGGAGCTGATGCTGAGCACCGATGCCTACTACTTCGGCCTGCTCCCGGTCACCCTGGAAGTGGTCGGCAACCAGGGCGTCGACGCTGCCTCGGTGGTCTATGCGCTGACCATCGGCAACATCATCGGCACCTTTATCAGCCCGTTCTCGCCGGCACTCTGGCTGGCCCTGGGCCTGGCCGGGCTCGACCTGGGCCGGCACATTCGCTACTCGCTGTGGTGGATGTGGGGCTTCTCGCTGGTGCTGTTCGGCGCTGCTTGGGCCATGGGTCTGTTCTAACGACCATGACCTCGCCCGCGCAACGCGGGCGAGGCCTAGGGTCTGTTGACGTTTCGTTCGCAGCAACGCGGCTCGCGACGAAACGTCAACAGGCCCTAGTTCAGCCGATAGCCTGCCAGATCCTTGGCGCTGAGCAGTCTCATGCGCCGTGGCTCGGTGGCCTGCATGTCCGCCGCCAGGCGCGCATCCACCCCCATGGCCTTGAAGTAGGCGGCCGGGTTCGCCCGGTCGCCGGCATTGCCATGCACGCTGTCGCCATGGGCGAAGTAGGGGCGGTGCAGGCCCACTGCGCCCTTGATGGTGCGGCGGGTGCCGGCGGCCAGCAGGTAAATGCAGCTGCCCTGGCACACGCCGTCGCTGGGCACCAACACCTCAAAGCCGGTTTCGCGCAGCAGGCGGCCCATGCGCATGGCTTCGGCCGCGTGGCCCCCCAGGTTGTCGAGCAGCGCCACTTTGCGGGTGAAGGTGCCTGGGTGGGCGCGCAGGCCCTTGAGCAGGCGCTCGTAATCGCCGCTGGCAATGTCTTCGGCGATCTTCACTGCCAGCAGCGTGCCTTCGGTAGCGACCTCGACACGGGCATGGGCGGGTGCACACAGCAGCGCGGCGAGTAGCGCCAGCGAAGTGGGACGAAACAGCATGGGTGAGGCTCCGCGTTAGGTGGCGGCGACGATACCCGGCTGCAGCACCAGGCGTCCACGGCTGAGGTCAGCCAGAGCCTGTTGCAGGGCGTCGAGCTGCGCCTCGGGCACGCTCAGGCTGAGCAGGGCGCCGTGGGCATCGAAGGTTTCCGCATCCAACTGACAGGCGAAGTCGCCCAGGCGCGCCTTGACCAACGCCAGGTCGGCGAACGGGCAGTGCAGGCTGACCTGCTGCTGCGCCACCTGCTCGATACGTTCTGCCACCTGCAGGCATTTGCTGGCGCTGCCGCCGTAGGCGCGGGCCAGGCCGCCGGTGCCGAGCTGAATACCGCCGTACCAGCGGATCACCAGCACCGCCACCTGGTCCATGTTCTGGCCTTCGATCGCCGCGAGGATCGGCCGCCCAGCGGTGCCGCCCGGCTCGCCGTCGTCGCTGAAGCGGTACTGCTGGCCGACCTTCCACGCCCAGCAGTTGTGGCTGGCGCTCGTATCACTGTGTGCCGCTAAAAACGCCATCGCCTGCTCGGCGCTGCTCACCGGGGCGGCGAGGGCGAGAAAGCGGCTTTTGCGAATCTCTTCGCGGTAGTGGCTGGGGGCAAGCAGGGTGAAGGGCATGGGGGTGCGACTGCAGTCGCTCTCATCAGTAATAAATAAATGAATTAACCGCGTCAGTTAGCCCGTGCGACGCCTCGTAGGAGCCCGCTTGCGGGCGAGCCCTGCGGATCAAGCGCATCGCCGGCAAGCCGGCTCCTACAGTGCCTGCAGTGTCAGCGTGCAACGGCGAGTCACGGCCTCAGGCATCGCCATAAAAAACGCCCGCCAGTCTAAGCGCCTGGCGGGCGTTTTTCGAGCGGGGTGCGCGGGGTCAGGCGCCGATCACGCCGCCATCGTCACGGCGGATCACCACCACCGAGGAACGCGGGCGCATGCCGGCCTGGTGCTCGGGGAAGCTCGAACCGCCGCCTTCGCCCGGGTGCTGGATGCCAATAAACATTGCGCGCTGGTCCGGGGCGAAGGACACACCGGTGACCTCACAACCGGGTGGGCCGACCATAAAGCGGCGGATCTCACCGCTGACCGGGTCGGCGCAGAGCATCTGGTTGTTGCCCATGCCCGCGAAGTCGCCGCTGTTGCTGTAGTTGCCATCCGTCTGGATCCACAGCCGGCCGTCTGCGTCGAAGGCCAGGCCGTCAGGGCTGTTGAACATGTTCTCGGCATTGACGTTGGCCGAGCCAGCGTTGGCGCTGCCGGGGTGCACGGCCGGGTTGCCGGCGACCACGTACAGGTCCCAGTCGAACTGCTCGGCGGCGGCATCGTCCGCGTGTTCACGCCAGCGCAGGATTTGCCCGTAGAGGTTGTTCTCGCGCGGGTTGGCGGCGTCCACTGGCTGGCCTTCGCTGCCACGCTTGCTGTTGTTGGTCAGGGTGCAATAGACCTGGCCGTCTTTCGGGCTGACGGCGATCCACTCGGGGCGGTCCATGCGCGTGGCGCCGACATGGCTGGCGGCCTGGCGGGTTCGGACCAGCACATTGCCCTGGTCGTTGAAGCCGTGTTCGGCGGTCAGGCCGTTTTTGCCGGCAGTCAATTCAACCCACTGGCCTTTACCGCGTGGCTGATCGCCGCTGGCATCGAGTTTGGCCACGTACAGCGTGCCGTGGTCGAGCAGGTGGCGGTTGGCGGCCGGGTCGTTGGCCTTGAGGCGATCACGGCTGACGAACTTGTAGATAAATTCGCCGCGCTCGTCATCGCCCATGTACACCACCACGCGGCCGTCACGGCTGGTCGTGATGGCGGCGTTTTCGTGTTTGAAGCGGCCCAGGGCGGTGCGTTTGATCGGCGTGGAGGTGGGGTCGAACGGATCAATCTCGGTGACCCAGCCGTGGCGGTTCAGCTCGTTGGGGTGGCGGGCAATGTCGAAGCGCTCGTCGTACAGGTGCCAGCGGTTATCGCTCGCCCCGGCGTGCTGCACGCTGTAGCGCTTCTGGTCGGCGCTCAGGGCCAGGTTGGCATCCGTGCTGCCGAAGCAGTCGGAGAAGTTCTCCTCACAGGTCAGGTAGGTGCCCCAGGGTGTCATGCCGTTGGCGCAGTTCTGGAAGGTACCGAGCACCTCGATGCCTAGCGGATCCGTGGCGGTTTTCAGCAGCTCATGGCCGCGCGCCGGGCCGCCGACGGCAATCGGCAGGTTGGCGTGGATGCGTCGGTTGTAGCGCGAGCCTTGGACGAACTGCCAGGCGCCGTTGCTGCGGCGCACCTCGATCACCGTCACGCCGACGGCGGCCTGGGCTTTGCGCACGTCGTCCAGCGACTGTGGCGGTTGGCCGTGGGCCAGCAGGTAACCGTAGTTGGAGTATTCGTTATTGATCGCCATCAGCGCGCGGTCTGGCTCGCCGGGCCAGGGGAAGAAGCTCATGCCGTCGTTGTTTTCGCCAAACTGGCCGAGCTGTTCGGCCGCGCTGTGGCTGCCGTCGCCACGGTAGGGCGTCGAATCGGCATGCAGCGGCTGCCCCCAGCTGATCAACACGTCGAACTGGTAGCCCGGCGGCAGGGTGATGGTGTCGGCGGTGCTGGCGGGCAGGTTAGCGAATCCCATCAGCGGGCTGGTGGCGATGGCATTGGCCAGGGCGCTGCGGCCCAGCAAGCCGCCGCCGAGAAACAGCGCAGCACCTGCCAGCGCGCCTGCACCGATAAAGCGGCGGCGGCTGAGGACCAGGCGTTCCATGTCAGTCAATGAGTGATCGTTCATGCAGGCGGCTCCCTTCTGGTTAGGGGGCGCATGCTAGAAAGTCTGTGTGACGCTGCGATGACAGCAATGCTGCAGTCCGCTCTAGGGCGAAGGCTTCAGGCCGGTGGTGTGAGGCCGCACCCCTTGAGGATGATGTGGATCAGGTTGTTGCTGGCGTGCTCGATGTCCTGCTTGGTCAGGCGCGGTCGGCCGGTGACGCGGCACACCTGGGAGGCGAAGTCGGCGTAATGCTGGGTGCTGCTCCAGAGCAGGAAGATCAAGTGCACCGGGTCGACCGGGTCCATCTTGCCGGCGGCAATCCAGGCCTCGAATACCGCTGCTCGGCCGCGGAACCAGGTGAGGTAGTCCTGGTTGAAGTATTCGGACAGGCACTCGCCGCCACTGATCACCTCCATGGCGAAGATCCGCGACGCCTTGGGGTAGCGCCGCGAGAATTCCATCTTCGCGCGAATGTAGCCGGCCATGGCCTCCGCCGGGTCGTCATCGACGGTCAGGGTGTTGAAGGTGCTGTCCCACAGATCCAGGATGTTGCTCAGCACCGCCAGGTACAGGCCCAACTTGTTGGTGAAGTAGTAGTGCAGGTTGGCCTTCGGCAGCCCGACGGTCTGCGCGATGGTGTTCATGCTGGTGCCCTTGAAGCCGTGGCGGGCGAACTCTTCTTCGGCGGCCGCGAGAATGGCTTCTTCGTTCTTCTGGCGGATACGGCCTGCGGGCTTGTTGGCGGGGTTACTGTGCGCGGGGACTGCGAAGGTCATGGGCGATTCCGAACGGGTCAGGGAGCGGAGCGATTGCACTGATACCGCACCGCTGGCCGGGTGACAAGCAGGCGCCGCGGAAAAAGTGCAGGAAATGACTCTTGAGTCGGCTGCTGCACTGCCGCGGGGCGTGCCCGCGACCGGGTGCACGGTTTTGCGAGGCGACTGCCGTCAGTCCTTGCGCTCGACCGGCTGCGGGCGCCGGCCTCCCAAAAACCAGCCCAGCGCTGCCCATGCCGCCGCACAGGCAGCGCCTGCCAGGGCGGCGACCAGCACACCGTTGGCGAGCATGTCGAGCAGCGCCTTGGCCCAGGCGCTGACGGCATCGCCGGCACGGTAGACCACGGTGTCGATAAAGTTCTTCGCCTTGTATTTGCTCTCGGCATCCAGCGGGGCGAAGAGCATTTCCCGGCCAGGGCGCACGAAGGCGTATTCGCCGACCCGGCGCACGATCATCAGCGCCGCGAGCATGGCAAACGTCGGCGCCAGGGCCAGGGCAATAAACCCCAGGCAGACCAGCACTGGCACCCCGGCCAGTAGGGCGCGCAAGCCAAAGCGTTGGGCCGCGCGGCCGGTGATGAATAGCTGGGTCAGCAGCGCCATGGCCTGCACGGCGAAGTCGATCAGGCCGAACACGCGGATCTGCTCGTTGCGGTCGCTGAAGGTCTGCTCCACCAAACGCGCCTGCTCGAAGTAGAGAAAGGTGCTGGCCGTGGCCAGCAGGATGACGAAGGCGCTGACGCCCAGCAGGTAGCGCGAGCCGAGCACCCGGCTCAGGCCGCTGAACGGGTTGCCCAGCACCGGCAGACGCGGGTTCTCACTGGGCGGCGCGCCAGGGCGACCGGCACCGGCCAGGGCACGCCAGCGCATCAATTGGTGCTTGGCCAGCACGGCCAGGGCGAGCAGGCCGGCTGCGCTGAGAATCAGCCCCGCCTGGCCGATACCATCGACCAGCAACGCCCCGGCCGCAGGGCCGGCCAGGCCGCCGCAGCTGGCACCGGCGGCGATAAAGGCGAACAGGCGCTTGGCCTGGTCGCTGTCGAACACATCGCTCATCAGGCTCCAGGCCACCGACACCACGAACAGGTTGTAGACCGAGATCCACACATAGAAGGTGCGCGCCAGCCACACGGCATCGTCGTCGCGCTGGAACAGCACGGCGAACAGCAGCAACTGACTGATAAACAGGCCGTAGACCCAATCGATATAGCGCGCCCGCGGCACCTTGGAGTTGAGCCAGGCAAACAGCGGCACGGCGGCAAGCATGACGAAGAAGGTGGCGGTAAACAGCCACTGCAGGTTTTCCACACCGCCCTGAATGCCCATGGCTTCACGGATCGGCCGCAGCATGAAGTAGCCGCTGAACAGGCAGAAGAACAAGACGAAACCGCACAGCGCGGCGGACAGCTCCGCCGGGCGTGCATTGATCGCCTGGGCCAGGCGCTGGGGCAGCGTCATGCGTGGGCTATCACTAGCTGAACGCCTCGACGATCTTCGCGCGCAGCGCCGCATCCGGCAGGCGGCCGATGCCGGCCTTGAGGTTATCGGCCATATAGCGCGGGTTGGAGGTGGCCGGGATTACCGCCGTGACCGCCTCGTTGGCGAGGATGAACTTGAGCAACAACTGCGCCCAGGAGGTCGAGTCGGCTTCGGTCGAGGCCCAGTCCGGCAGCGGCTTGCCTTTGACCCGCGAGAGCAACTGCGCGCGCTGGAACGGACGGTTGATCAGCGTGGCGATGCCGTGGTCGGCGCAGTAGGGCAGCAGGCGTTTCTCCGCGTTGCGCTCGCCCACCGAGTAGTTGAACTGGACGAAATCGACCTTCTCCTTGGCCAGCACAGCGAGCAGGTCGTCATGGGCATGGTCGAGGTAGTGGGTGATGCCGATATAGCGCACCCGGCCCTCGGTCTTTAGCTCGCGCAGCAGCGCCAGCTGGGTCTGGGTGTCTTGCAGGTTGTGCACCTGCACCAAGTCGAGTTTGTCGGTTTGCAGGGCCTTGAGGCTGTTCTCGAACTGCGCCAGGCCGCGCTCACGGCCGGTGGCGGACAGCTTGCTGGCAAGAAAGGCGCGCTTCTTGGTGCCGGTGCGTTTGAGCAATTCGCCGGTCACCGTTTCGGCATTGCCATAGCTGGGCGCGGTGTCGATCAGCCGCGCGCCGCCGTTGATAAAGGTGCGCATGACGTTCTCCAGCGGCTCCAGGTTGGCGTCATTCAGGCTGACCTCAAAGGTGCGCGAGGTGCCCAGGCCGATCACCGGCAGCGTTTCGCCGGAGCTGGGGATGGCGCGCTGGAGCATCTGGCTGGGGTCGGCAAAGGCCAGGCTGGGCAGCCAGGGTGCGGCGGCCGCAAGGGCGAGCAGCTGCGCGCTGCGGCCGAGAACGTGACGACGGCTGGGCATGGTGGGCGTCCTCCGTGGTGGCGTAACAGGGGTGGCGTAACAAGGGAACTAGGATAGACCTCTGACCCTCACCGCCAAGCCTTCACCCCGCCCAGTTGTTACCTGCTGTGTCGCTCCGCCTCCAGGGGCAGCAGCAGGTTCATCAGGATGGCCGTCAGGCCGCCGCTGGTGATCGCCGAGCCGAATACGTTCTGCACCAGTTGCGGCATCTGGTTGAGCAGCTCGGGCTGGCTCGACACACCCAGGCCGATACCAAAGCTGGTGGCCATGATCAGCAGGCTGCGGCGGTCCAGCGGTGCCTGGGCGAGGATGCGGATGCCTGCCGCCGCCACGCTGCCGAACATCACCAGCGTGGCGCCGCCGAGCACCGGTTTGGGGATTTGCTGCAGCACCGCGCCGATCAGCGGGAACAGCCCCAGTACGATCAGAATGGCGCCGATGTAATAGCCCACGTACCGGCTGGCCACGCCGGAGAGCTGAATCACGCCGTTGTTCTGGCTGAACGTGGTGTTGGGGAAGGTGTTGAACACGGCGGCGATCAGCGAGCTGATGCCGTCGCCGAACACACCGCCCTTGATCCGCTGCAGGTACTCGGGGCCTTTGATCGGCTGCTTGGAGATCATGCAGTTGGCGGTCAGGTCGCCGGTGGTTTCGATGGCGGTGATCAGGTAGATCAGCGCCACCGGGACGAAGGCCATCCAGTCGAAGGCAAAGCCGTAACGGAAGGGTATCGGCAGGCTCACCAGCGGCAGGTCGGGCAGGGCCTTGGGCACCAGCACACCGTTGAGCCAGGCCGCGAGGCAGCCGACCAGCAAGCCGATGATGATCGCCGAGAGGCGCAGCCAGGCGTTGTTCAGGCGGTTGAGCGCAATGATGATCACCAGCACCAGGGCGCCCAAGGCCAGGTTGATCGGCGCGCCGAAGTTCGCCGCGTTGGCCCCGCCGCCGACGTCGGTGATGCCGACCTTGATCAGGCTGACGCCGATGATGGTGATGACGATACCGGTCACCAGTGGCGTGACGATGCGCTGCAGGCGGCCGATAAAGCGGCTCAGGATCATCTCGATAAAGGCGCCGAAAAAGCACACGCCGAAGATCATCGCCAGGATGTCATCCGGGCTGCCACCGCGTGCCTTGACCATCAACCCGGCGCCGAGCACCGCGCTGAGAAAGGCGAAGCTGGTGCCCTGCACACAGATCATCCCGGCGCCGATACCGAACGGCCGGCGCGCCTGGATCAGCGTGCCGACCCCGGAGACCATCAGGCCCATGCTGATCAGGTAGGGCAACTGCTCGGCCAGCCCGAGTACGCCGCCGATGATCAGCGTCGGGGTGATGATGCCGACAAAACAGGCCAGTACATGCTGCAGCGCAGCGAAAAACGCTGGCAGCGGCGCGGGACGGTCGTCGAGGCCGTAGAGCAGGTCGGAGGCGGGCGGCGAATCTGGGGGCATAGGGCTTTCCGTAAGGCGATGACGTAAAGGGTGTGTGCCGCGATGCTGACCTGTAGGAGCGAATTTATTCGCGATGCTTTCAGCGCTGCCGAAGGCCAATCGCGAATAAGGCTAGGCGCCCCCTTCGCTCCTACACGAAGATCGCGCGCTGATCGGGCATACAGGCCAACGCCGTAATGCAAGAAGCTGTCCAGGTCGTCAGCTTTAAGTGCGAATAGGTACGGAAGCCTTGCTGCACGGGTTGTATACGATATTTACGAAATTCTGTGTGCGATCTACCAGCTGCTCTGAAGGTGCACCACCAACGTGCACACCACTCCTCAGGAAATCGCCAATGCCTCAAGAAAGCTCTCCAGCACCAGATGCGGGCGGCGGCCTTTGCGCGTGACCGAGGCCAGACTGATGTCGTAGTAGCGGCTGGCGGGTTTGAGCACGCGCAGGCGGCCTTGCTGCACCCAGGCCTGGGCGTAGTGGTCGGGCAGGTAACCGATATAGCGCCCGGTGAGGATCAGAAACGCCATGCCCTCGCGGTCCGAGGCGCTGGCGGTGCAAGCCAGTGCCTGGTAGTGGCGCTGTATCTCGGGCGGCAGGCGGAAGGTGGGCGCAATCGCCTCCTGAGCGTCCAGGCGGGTGTCGCTCAGTTGCTGGTCATCAACATAGAACAGCGGGTGGCCGACCGCGCAGTACAGGCGTGAACGCTCGTCGTACAGCGCCTGGTATTCCAGGCCCGACAGCTGGCTGGCCAACGGCACCACGCCGATGTGCAAGCGGCCGTCGAGCACGCCTTGTTCCACCTCGCTCGGCGGCGTCATGCGGATATTCACCCGCACATCCGGGCCGCGCTCCTTGAGGCGCGCCAGGGCATTGGTGATGCGCATGTGCGGCACCGTCACCAGGTTGTCGGTCAGGCCGATATTCAGCTCGCCGCGCAGGTGCTGGTGCAGGCCGTTGACCTCGGTGCGAAAACTCTCCAGCGCCGCCAGCAATTGCAGGGTGCTCTGGTACACCTCGCGGCCTTCTTCGGTGAGGGCGAAGCCGGCGCGGCCACGCTGGCACAGGCGCAGACCGAGGCGCTGCTCCAGGTCGCTCATCTGCTGGCTGATGGCTGAGCGGCCGATGCCCAGGGCACTTTCCGCCGCCGAGAAGCCGCCGCAGTCGACCACGCTGCGGAACAGCTTGAGCAGGCGAATATCAAAGTCGCTGACTTGGGCCAGCGGGTCGGGGCGGCGGGTGCTCATTGTTTAGTACCGGGCTAACTGAAGTTAAGAAGAGTCGCGTTTTACTGACTCTATGCCCGTGGCACCTTTACTGGCAACTGATTCAACTCTTGTGAGAGGGGCTTTAGCCGCGACGGCTGTCGGTCTTCGATTTGTCGCGGCTAAAGCCCCTCCCACGACACCTTCGAGTGCGAGGCCACCGATGAACATGCCGCAGACCGAAACTTCCTCCCTGGCCAGCCAGCTCAAGCTGGATGCGCACTGGATGCCGTTTACCGCCAACCGCGCCTTCCAGCGCGACCCGCGGATCATCGTCGGCGCTGAAGGCACCTGGCTGTATGACGACCAGGGCCGCAAGATATACGACAGCCTGTCGGGCCTGTGGACCTGCGGCGCCGGTCATACGCGCAAGGAAATTCAGGACGCGGTGGCCAAGCAACTCGGCACCCTCGATTACTCGCCGGGCTTCCAGTACGGCCATGCCGGCTCGTTCAAGCTCGCCGAGCAACTGGCCGAGCTGACGCCGGGCGACCTCAACCATGTGTTCTACACCGGCTCCGGCTCCGAGTGTGCCGACACCGCGGTGAAAATGGCCAAGGCCTACTGGCGCCTCAAAGGCCAGCCGGCCAAGACCAAATTCATCGGCCGCGCCCGCGGCTACCACGGCGTTAACATCGCCGGCACCAGCCTGGGCGGCATCGGCGGTAACCGCAAAATGTACGGCCAGTTCATGGACGTCGACCACCTGCCGCACACCCTGCAGCCGCACCTGGCCTACACCAATGGCATGGCTGAAACCGGCGGCGTGGAGCTGGCCAATGAGCTGCTCAAGCTGATCGAACTGCACGACGCCTCGAACATTGCTGCGGTGATTGTTGAGCCGATGTCCGGCTCGGCCGGCGTGATCGTGCCGCCCACCGGCTACCTGCAACGCCTGCGCGAGATTTGCACGCAGTACAACATCCTGCTGATCTTCGACGAGGTGATCACCGCCTTTGGTCGCATGGGCACCTGGACCGGCGCCGAGTACTTTGGCGTGACCCCGGACATCCTCAACGCCGCCAAGCAGATCACCAACGGTGCCATCCCGCTGGGTGCGGTGATCGCCAGCAGCGAGATCTACAACACCTTTATGCAGCAGCCGTCGCCTGAGCACATGGTTGAGTTCACCCATGGCTACACCTACTCCGCCCACCCAGTGGCCTGCGCCGCCGGCCTGGCGTCGCTGGAGCTGCTCAAGCGCGAGAACCTGATTCAGCAGTCTGCCGAGCTGGCGCCAAAGTTCGGTGCCGCGCTGCACGGCCTCAAAGGGGCCAAGCACATCGTCGACATCCGCAACTGCGGCCTGGCCGGCGCCCTGCAACTGGCGCCGCGCGACGGTGACCCGGTGGTGCGCCCGTTCGAGGCTGGCATCGCCTTGTGGAAGGCGGGTTTCTACGTGCGCTTCGGCGGCGATACCCTGCAGTTTGGCCCTATGTTCAACGCCAAAATGGACGACCTCGACCGCGTATTCAACGCCGTCGGCGAAGCCCTGCAGCGCGTCGATTAATTCTGTGGGCGGGGCGTTAGCCGTGACGGCAACGCCCCGCCTGCCACCCACGACTTTGGAGTGTTTATGAGCCTTATTCCCCACCTGATCAACGGCGAACGCGTCACCGGCACAGGCCGCTCGGCTGCGGTGTACAACCCCGCCACCGGCACCTCGACCCGCGAAGTAGCCCTGGCTGACCAGGCCACCATGGACCAGGCCATCGCCAGCGCCAAGGCGGCGTTCCCGGCCTGGCGCAACACCCCGCCGGCCAAGCGCGCCCAGGTGATGTTCCGCTTCAAGCAACTGCTCGAGCAGCACGAAGACACCATCGCCCAACTGATCAGCGAAGAGCACGGCAAGACCGTGGAAGACGCCGCGGGTGAACTCAAGCGCGGCATCGAAAACGTCGAATACGCCTGCGGTGCGCCCGAGCTGCTCAAGGGTGAATACAACCGCAACGTCGGCCCGAACATCGACGCCTGGAGCGACTTCCAGCCCATCGGCGTGGTCGCCGGCATCACCCCGTTCAACTTCCCGGCCATGGTGCCGCTGTGGATGTACCCGCTGGCCATCGTTTGCGGCAACTGTTTTATCCTCAAGCCCTCCGAGCGCGACCCCAGCTCCACCCTGTACATCGCTGAGCTGCTGCACGAAGCCGGCCTGCCGAAAGGCGTGCTCAACGTGGTGCACGGCGACAAGCAGGCGGTCGATGCGCTGATCGAAGCGCCGGATGTCAAAGCCCTGAGCTTCGTCGGCTCCACGCCGATTGCCGAATACATCTACAGCGAAGGCACCAAGCGCGGCAAACGCGTGCAAGCCCTGGGCGGCGCGAAGAACCACGCCGTGTTGATGCCCGACGCCGACCTCGACAACGCCGTCAGCGCACTGATGGGCGCGGCCTACGGCTCCTGCGGCGAGCGCTGCATGGCCATCTCCGTGGCCGTGTGCGTGGGCGACCAGATCGCCGATGCGCTGGTTGAGAAGATCGTCCCGCAGATCAAAGCCCTGAAAATCGGCGCCGGCACCACCTGCGGCCTGGACATGGGCCCGCTGGTGACCGCGGCGGCGCGGGACAAGGTCAAAGGCTATATCGACGCCGGTGTGGCACAGGGCGCCAGCCTGGTGGTCGATGGCCGCGACTTGGTGGTGGCCGGTCATGAAGACGGTTACTTCGTCGGCGGCACCCTGTTCGACAAGGTGACCCCGGAGATGACCATCTACACCGACGAAATCTTCGGCCCGGTGCTGTGCATCGTTCGCGTCGGCAGCCTGGAAGCCGCCATGCAACTGATCAACGACCACGAGTACGGCAACGGCACCTGCATCTTTACCCGCGACGGTGAAGCGGCGCGGCTGTTCTGCGACGAGATCGAAGTCGGCATGGTCGGCGTCAACGTGCCGCTGCCCGTGCCGGTGGCCTACCACAGCTTCGGCGGCTGGAAGCGCTCGCTGTTCGGCGACCTGCACGCCTACGGCCCGGACGGCGTGCGCTTCTACACCCGTCGCAAAGCCATCACCCAACGCTGGCCCGCGCGCAAAAGCCACGAAGCCGCGCAGTTTGCCTTCCCCAGCAATGGCTAAGTGAGCGAGTCGCGTTAAACCAAAGGCCGGTCGTAAGACCGGCCTTTTGCGTTGCACCAACTCAAAGCCAGCAGCGAGCGCTCTCCCTGTAGGAGCGAAGGGGGCGCCCAGCCTTTATTCGCGATGCGTTGGCCCATGAAGCGCCGCTCGCTGACCTGGCGCATTGACCCAGGCAACCACACAGCACTCTGCACTAATAGAGCGCCTGCGAGCGTGTACCGATCTGTGTGAGCGGCTTCAGCCGCGAAGCAATTACTCAGGCACCGCAGCTCGTAAACCTGGCGCACTGATCCAGGTTATTACACTCCGCCGCCGCCTATTCGGCGCCTGATCATCAGGTTTCGCCCTTACGGCGAGTTCCTTTTGGAAAACGCCCGGATGGGCGGCACCCCACGAAGGGCCATCCCTGGCCCATCGCGGCTCTCGCGGCATCCATACCGCTCGACCCTCTACGCAGCGATTCCGTTCGGCCTACCGACGGGCGATTGGGTTAAGCCTGGTTTCGCGCGGAGATGTATTGCCGGTTTAGTTTGTACCGCGGCAGGTCAGCTCGGCGTAGGGCTTGTCGGGGGAGTATTCGCCGGGCACACGTTCGATCACCTGGGCGCCGGAGGCGACGCTGAAGATAGGGCTGGTGACGCTGGTGCGGTCTTCGTCGGCCACCTGAAATTCGCAGGTGATGCCTTTATCGCCCTGGTTGATGACCTTGACCGCGCGCACGCCGACCATGTGGGTTTCGCCGCTGCCGGTGCTGAGGGGCACGCCCATGGGTTCGACTTTGACGTCCAGGCCGTTGAGGTGGGCGATGATATCGACCTGATCGCTCGGGGCCTGGGCAAATGCCAGGGGTGTGCAGAGGGCGAGGGCGCAGGCGAGACGAAAGCGGGGCATGGGAACCTCCTGTAAGCATGTGCTGCATCTAGAAGCATGTCGGGCGTCAGAGTTCGTCGGGTGCGGCAAAAAGTCGTTGCAAGGTGTTGGCGCGTCTATAGTGCTGTGGGGCGTGGGCCGCGCAGGACGTGGCAGCAGACCTTAATCCGGCACGTGACGGCAGGTGAGGATGGCAGGACGCAAGCGGAGCAGGTGGCAGCATGGGCTTGTGCTGGTGGTGGGGCTGTTGCTGGCCGGCGGCTGTGCGCGGCACCAGAGCAATGCGGCCTTCGTCACCAATACGGCCTCGGCCAAGCCCACGGAGTTTTTCCAGACCCCGTCGGATCGCCTGGCCACCCTGGCGATGCGCAATAACCTCAATGCCCTCTACCGGTTGATGGACAAGCTCTACCAGCGCAACCCGCGCGAGTGGCGCAAAGCCGGTTATGCCAACCGCAGTGAGGCCGCCCGCGCGGTTCAGCAGGCCATCGAGCAGGGTAAACCGCTGGTTGGCCTGGGTGGGCGCGAGGATATCGCGGCGCTTAATTACGCCTTGGGGCCGGACTTTAGCGGCGACCGCGTCGGCGCGTTCATTTACGCCATCGGCAGCATGCTGGTGACCGCCCACGGCGGGCGTACCGAGTTCTACCTGACCGACATGATCGATGCGCAGTTTGTGCATAACGCTGCGCGCAATATCGAGAAGGCCACCTGGATGCTTACCAGCCGGCGCGATGCCGGGGGCCAGCCGTTGTTGTTGTCCAACGAGATCAGCGAGCAGGCGCGCAACCTGAGCTTTGCCGTGGAGTTCAGCAAGATAGTCGCGCGCCTGGACCTGCTCACCGATGTGCTGGATGAGCGCTACCGGCGCATTGGCGTGAGCTACGCCCAGGGGCTGCTGTTTATCAACTTTCTGCCGGTCCAATAAGGCCGGTCTTTTTGTCTATAGGCCGGCGCGGGTCGGGGGTTTTTACTCTAGAGTGAAGGTCACTATCCTGCCCAGGCGTTGAACATGAACGACTACCCAAGGCCGGTAAACGATGAGGCGCGCATCGCTCTGCTCGATGCGCTCGACTTGGTGGGCACGCCGCCAGAGCGTGAGTTTGATCGCATCGTGCAGATGGCATCGCGCATCTTTGATATGCCGATGGTGCTGGTGTCACTGGTGCACCGTGATGTGCAGTTTTTCAAAGCGCGGGTCGGGCTGGATGTGTGCCAGACCAGCCGTGAGTTGTCCTTTTGTACCCACGCGATCATGGGGCAGGGGCTGTTTATCGTGCCGGACGCCACGGCCGATGCGCGCTTCAAGGACAACGCGCTGGTGACCGGTGAGCCGCATATTCGCTTCTATGCCGGTGCGCCCTTGTTGACCAGCGAGGGGCTAGCCTTGGGTAGTTTGTGCCTGATCGACCATAAGCCGCGGCCGGTGTTCAGCGAGCGTGATCAGCAGGTGCTGCGTGACCTGGCGGCGTTGGTCAGCGAATACATCGACCTGCGTCGGTTCGAGCGTGAGAGCGAATCGAGCCGCAGCCGGTTTCGGCACATTGCCGCCACCTCGCCAGACGGGATCATTTGCGCCAACGGCCATAACCAGATCACCTCCTGGAATTCGGCGGCGGAAACGCTGTTCGGTTACAAGGCCGAGGAGGCGGTCGGGCAATCGCTTGAGCTGATCATCCCGCACGCCATGCGTCCGGGTCACGCGGCCGGTATGGCGCGCGTGGTGGCCGGGGCTACGCCGCGGCTGATCGGCTCGTCGATCAACCTCAATGCATTGCGCCGTGACGGCTCGCAGTTTCCCATCGAGTTGTCACTGTCGCAATGGCATGAGGGTGGCGAGCGCTGCTTTGGCGCGATCATTCGCGATATCACGGTGCGCGCCGAGGTGGAAAAGCAGCTTAAACATGCTGCCGAACACGATCACCTGACCGGCCTTGCCAACCGCCTGCAGCTCAGCCGGCGCGTGCAGCAGGTGCTCGCGGAGGACACGCCGGCGACGCTGCTGTTGATCGATCTGGATGGCTTTAAAGACGTTAACGACACCCTGGGCCACAGTGCCGGCGATTTTGTCCTGCAGATGGTGGCCGCCCGCTTGCGCCAGGCGGTGCCGGCGTCGTGCATGGTCAGTCGGCTGGGCGGTGACGAGTTTGTGGTGTTCGTCACCGGCACCACCGATGTGCCCCAGGCGCGGGAGCTGGGGGGGGCGCTGATTGCGGCGATTGAAGAGCAGATTGAGTACGACGAGCAGCCTATTTTTATCGGCGCCAGTGTCGGTATCGCCGTCAGCAGCGGGGTCGGCAAGAACGGCGAGCAACTGCTCAATAATGCGGACCTGGCGCTCTATCAAGCCAAGGCCGACGGTCGCCACTTGGTCAATGTCTTCACGCCCGAGCTGCGCCAAACGGCGTCGCGTAAAGGCGCAGTCAGCTCATCGATGCGCCAGGCGTGGGAGCGTCGTGAGTTCGAGCTGTATTACCAGCCGCAGATCAACCTGGCCGACGGCTCGTTGTGCGGCGCTGAGGCGCTGATCCGCTGGAATCATCCCACCGAGGGGGTGAAGGCGCCGGCGGTGTTCTTGTCGGTATTGGAGTCCGGCCTGTTGGCGGTGCCCGTGGGCGAGTGGATTTTGCGCACGGCCTGCTGGCAGGCGGCGCAGTGGCGCAGCATGGGGCTGGCGCACTTTCGCATCGGGGTGAATGTATTTGCCGCGCAGTTTCGCGCGCGCGATTTTGCCGACATGGTCAAGGCGACCCTGGCCGAATTTGGTCTGCCGGCCAGTGCCCTGGAGTTGGAAATTACCGAGAACACCATCCTGCGTAACGAGCAGCGCATCATGCAGCCGCTGTGTCACCTGCGGGAGTTGGGTGTGGGTATCGCCTTTGACGACTTCGGCACGGGCTTCGCGTCCCTCAGCCTGCTCAAGGATTACCCGGTCACACGGCTAAAAATTGACCGCTCATTTGTCAGCGGCGCCGACCGCAGTTCCCGTGATGAGGCAATTATCGAGGCGGTCACCCGTCTGGCGGCAGGCTTCCAACTGGAGGTGATCGCCGAGGGCATTGAAACCGCTGAACAGGAAAAGTTGATGCGCCGCTACAGCTGCGGAGAGGGTCAGGGTTACCTGTACGGCAGGCCGATGACGGCGTCTGATTTCAGTCGTCGTTACCTGGTGCCGTTGGCGGTTACCCCTGAGTGAAGGACGCGGGGGCGCGCTACTGAGTGGCCTCGCGCACTTGCTCCAGGCGTTTGGCACTGGCGGCATTGGCGCTGTTGATCTGCTCTTGCAGCGCGGCTTTTTGCTGCAGCGCCTGTTCGGCCTGGCGCGCCTGTAGGCTGGCGGTGGCGGCAGTTTCGCCGGCGCCACAGGCGCTTAGCAGCAGGGTGGCGGCCAGCAGGGTCATCATGGGATAGCGCATGGGGGCGGTCCTGAGTGTGGGGCGGTTCACAGGCCCCAGTGGTGTTCGATACGTTGCAGGCTGCCGTCACGGCGCAGGCGTTGTAACGCCTGGGTGAAGCGCTCCGCGCGGGCAGTGTCCTGCTTGTCGAAGGCGACATAGCGCGGCATCTCCACCAGCGGCGTGGGCAGGATACGCACTTGATCGAGGGCGCGTTGTTCCTTGACGAAGTACAGCAACTGCACGCGGTCGCCCACGATCACGTCAATGCGCCCGGCCAGTAGCATCGAGACCAGTTGGCGTGGGTTCTGTGCGCTGGTGTCCCGGGCCAGGTCAGCCTTGTCGAACGCGGCGTCATAGGCGTAGCCGCGTACCTGGCCGACGACGTATGGCAGCAGGTCGTCGAGCGTTCGCCAGTCGGCGATGGCGGTTTTCGCGGTGGTCATGAACACTGTGGAGCCGGTGCGCAAGGGCCCCGCCAGGGTGTATTGCAGGCGCCGCTCGGGCGTGTCGGCAAACTGGAACGCCATCTCGACCTCGCCCCTGTCGAGCATGCGTTTGACCCGCTGCCAGGGATAGAGCCGCAGCTGCGGCGTTACGCCGGCTTCTTTGAGAATGGCGCTGACCAGCTCAACATCCAAACCATGCGGGGTGTCGGCGTCGGCATCGAGAAAGCTGTAGGGGGCGAACTGCTCATCGCCGGCGACCCGCCACTCATCGGCGTGTGCGTGGGGAGCAAGCCCGGCAAGGAGCAGGGCGATATACAGGTAGCGAGCGGTGCGGCGCGGCATGTCGACTCTCCAAGCATCTGCTCAAAGCGTAGTACAGGACGGGCCGCGCAGGACAGGCCGCGCACCTTGCGCGGCGTAGTGCGGGGATCAGACCTTGCGCACGAACTCGGACTTGAGCTTCATGGCGCCGATGCCGTCGATTTTGCAGTCGATGTCATGGTCGCCGTCGACCAGGCGGATGCCTTTGACCTTGGTGCCGACCTTGACCACCAGCGAGGAGCCTTTGACCTTGAGGTCCTTGATCACGGTGATGGTGTCGCCGTCCTGCAGCACGTTGCCAACCGAATCCTTAATGACCTTGTCGCCTTCAGCCGCGGTGTCTGCCGCCGCGCTGGCCGACCACTCGTGGCCGCATTCCGGGCAGACGAGCTGGGCGCCGTCTTCGTAGGTGTAGGCGGAATTACAGGCAGGGCAGGGGGGCAAAGTGCTCACGGCGCGGTCCTCAGGGTGGAAAAGGCGCGCAGTGTATAGGGTTTTTACCGGGCTGTGTCTGCGCGGGCTGCCGCAGCCTGTGTTGGGGCGAGTGCAGCCGCGCTTGGGCCGTGACTGCCGCGTCGCTCCTTTGCCTTACCGGTGGGCGTTAGCGCTTGTACTGCGTGGGGCAGTAGCCGCGGTTGATACCTGGGTGGCGCAGCGCCTGGTGCTTGGTGGTACGCCCGGCCATGCGCTGGCGCCACAGGCGAAAACTGCTGGCGCGCAGCTGTTGCCGCATCAGGCGGATCACTGCCGATTCGTCGAGGCCGTACAGGCGTTCGATGGCTTCAAAGGGGGTGCGGTCTTCCCAGGCCATTTCGATGATGCGTGAGGTGTCGGCTGGATTGAAGGGGGTGGGCAAGTGCATGGCGAGGCTCACAGTGGTCTGCAGGTGCTTATCATAGCGAGGCGGCGCAGCCTGTGCTGCGCGATTGCCTGAACTCGCCCGTCTACCTGCCGTTCCAACGGCTGAGGCGGGTGCTGTTGGCGGCACTGCAAGGTTTATCAGGGAGTCGGTATGTTTTTTCCACGAATGCGCGTGGGTTGGTTCACGGTCTTGAAGACCACGGTGCACGACTTTATCGAAGACGAGTTGCCCACGTATGCCTCAGCGCTGGCGTTCCAGCTGTTCTTTTCGCTGTTCCCGTTTTTGCTGTTTCTGATCGCGGTGATCAGCGTGCTGGATATGCAACCGTTCTTTGACTGGCTGCGCCAGCAGGCCGAGCTGGTGATGCCGCAGGCGGCGCTGGACCTGGTCAACCCGGCGATCGACCAGTTGCAGACGCAGGAGGCTGGGCTGTTTTCCGTGGGTATTCTGGTGGCCCTATGGACCGCTTCATCGGCGGTGCGCTCGGTGATGGATGCGACCAACAAGGCGTACGGTGTGAAGGAAGGTCGGCCGGCCTGGAAGCGCATCCCGCTGTCGCTGCTCTATACCTTGGCGATCGCCGGCATATTACTGACGGCCGCGGCGTTTATGGTGATGGGCCCGCAAGTGTTGGGCTGGCTGGCTCACTACATCGGCATTGAAGAGGCGGTGATTACGCTCTGGTCGTGGGTGCGCTGGCCGCTGATTGTCATGCTGATGATGGTCGCGGTAGCGGGCGTGTACTACGTGGCACCGGATGTTGAGCAGGAGTTTCGCTTTATCACGCCGGGCTCAGTGTTAGCGGTGGTGGTGTGGATCGGGGCATCGCTGGGCTTTGGTTACTACGCGCAGAACTACGCCAACTACAACGCCACCTACGGCAGCATCGGCGCGATCATCATCTTCCTGCTGTACCTGTACATCTCTTCGGCGGTGCTGTTGTTTGGCGCGGAGCTGAATGCGGTGATCGAGCACAGCTGCCGCGAGGGCAAGGACCTGGGCGAGAAAGTCGCCCAGCCTGAGGCTTGAGGATCAGGGCGCGCCGGCAGGCCAGTCGAGGGTGCCGCTGTCGCTGAAACGCACGGTACCGAACAGGCCGCTGGCGAGTTTGCCGCGCAGTACGAAGGGCACGCCCTGGCCGGTCTGGTAGGCGGACGCGCCCCAGGCCTGGCGCATGGCCGAGTACGCGGAAATGGTCACCGGCACGCTGATCAGCGCCTCACCAAAACGCGGCACGCTGCCCTGCTGGTCGCTGACACCCCGTGCCAGGGGCTGGTCGTTGACGTCCAGCTGCAAGGCCACGCCGTTATAGTCGATGCTGCCTTCGTTGGGGTTCTGGATGCGCAGCTTGACGGCAAAACGCACCTCCAGACCTTCGCCCGGCAGGGGCTCCAGGCCGACCAGGTCGATCTGCAAGGGGTCACGGTTGGCGAAGGTACTGCACGCCGCCAGGCTGGCGAGCAGGGCAGCGGCGAGAAGCGGGCGAAGCAGGCGGGTCAGGGGCATGGGCGTATCCGTGGTGAAAAACCGGTTGGCAGGTGACGGCAATCAGATGCTGCATCACCTGCAGGTTTGTGGGTGGGCTGCGCGCACGCTGCGCAGCGTACGTAAGTGGCGGCTAAAGCCCCTCCCACAAAAAGCGACTGAGCGTAAGACCGCGCAGCGGCGGCTTTGCTCCATCCGCCGCGCGGCTCAGTGACGGTGGCGTGCACCCAGCACCAGCGCAATACCGCCCAGCACAGCCGCCGCCCCCAGCACCAGGCGCAAGCTCAGGGCCTCGCCAAGCAGCACGGTACCGGCCAGCGCGGTGATCACCGGGACACTCAATTGCACGGTAGACGCCTGCAGCGCTTTCAGGCCCGGCAGTGCGCTGTACCAAATCGCATAGCCGATGCCCGAGGTCAGCGCGCCCGAGAGCAGGGCGTAGAGCATGCCGGCCGCGTCCACACGCGCGTCGCTCAGGTACAGCAGGCTGAGCAGCGCAGCCATGGGCACGCAGCGCAGAAAGTTGCCCGCGGTGCTGGCCAGCGGGTCGGCGACCTGTTTACCGAGCAATGAGTAGACCGCAAAACTCGCACCCGCCAGGATCATCAGCAGGGCGCTGTCCAGCGCCGGCGCCGTGGCACCGGGCAGGAGCAGGCCGAGGATGCCGGCGAACGCGCCCGCCAGGCCCAGCCAGGCCAGCCCGGCCAGGCGCTCACCGCGGTACAGCCCCCAACTGAGCATGCTCAACTGCACGGCACCGAACAGCAGCAGTGCGCCGGTGCCAGCATCAAGTTTGATGTAGGCGAAGGAGAACGCTGCGGCGTAGCTGAACAGAGCCAGGGCGGCTGGCCAGGTTCCGCCAGCGGGGCGTTGGGGCTGGCGCAGGCGGACCAGCAACCAGAGCATCAAGGCACCGCTGAGCAAGCGCAGGCTGGTGAAGCTGGCGGCGTCGATTTCGGTGGCTTTGAGTGCCAGGCGGCACAGCACCGAGTTGCCGGCGAAGGCGAGCATCGCCAGGCAGGTGAGCAGGAGAGTACGGGCGGTCATCGGCCATCCTTGTGCTGAGGTCTGGCGGTGGAGTTCGCGCCAGTTAACCACGGCAGTGAGGCTCAGGGCATTGGTCGATGGTGGCAGACGGTGGGGGCATAAGCCGCAATGCCCCGGCCGAGGATGCAACAAGGCCGGGGCGTTGGGTGTTTAGAAGTGTGCTTTGACCAGCAGGCTGGCGGTGTTCTGGTCGGTGGAGCCAACGAAAGCGCTGACAGGGCCGCCGTCCTTGATGCCGTATTTGTTCTTCCAGTAGTCGTATTCGATACCGACGTACAGCTGCTTCTCGCCCCACTTCAGCGCTTTGCCCAGGTCATATTTGATCTGCGGGTTGAAGTGCAGGTTGGCTTGGTATTCGCCACGGCTGTTCTCGTCGTTGTCGACGACCCAATCCATAAAGCCGTCGATGACGATGTCGGATTCGCCCACCGGAATGGTGTAGCTCCATACCGGGGTGATTTGCCACACGTTGTCGCCCGGACGGCCGCCGTCGGTGGTGCGCTGGTAGAAGTTCAGGGAGAAGTAGTCGAAGCCCGGGATGGCCAGGTCGAAGCCTGGGCCGATGAGGTAGGAGTCGACGTCTTTTTCGCCAAACTCGTAGGTCATGGCCAGCAGCACGTCAGTCACCGGGCCGAAGGCCAGTTTGGTGTCGAAGATCTTGCCCAGGCTCAGGCGTGGGGAGAGTTCGCCGTAGTAGGTGTGGCCGTCGCCGTTGCTGTTTTTGGCATCGGTGTTGTACTTGATGGTGTCGACGAAGAAGAACAGGTCACCGAAGGCCCAGCCGCTGGCGTGCTCGAAGGTGACGGTCTGCTGGATTTCCGGGTCGATCTTGTAATCCTGGCCGTACAGGTAGGTCAGGCTGTTGTTCTGCCAGTGCATCAGGTCGCCAGCAACAGCCTGGCCGCCCGCCAGGAGCCCGCCAGCCATGATCAGGGAAGAGAGGGTACGGTTCATTCGAGGGTGTGCTCCTGGGTCGCAGATTATTAGTTTTAAACCTGTCTAGTTGGTCAGGCTGGTGGTGCTACAGCAAAAACGAAGCCAAGTTGTTTGCCACTGTTGTGCACCCGTTGAGCAGCCACGCGACGCGGGTTTGCCCAGCGCACAGGCACTGGCGCCGCGCAGGCCACATGAGTGCATGCACTCAAATCTGACCGACAAGACAGTTTTGGCTTTATGTTGGTGCGCTGGCGCGTCCCGCAAAACAGGGCGGGCTGCCGGGGGCGGCGATACTAGCGGAGCGCGCAGCAAAGCTGAACCCTGGCAGCGGTTGCTGAGGCGTTTTTAGGGGCGGGTAGGTGAGGCGTCAGGCGCGGGTTTGCAGCAGCGTGGCTGCGGGTGCGGTTGGGCGGGCGCTCAGCCGCGTGGCCGCCGCGCCGGGGTGGCCTGTGCAGGCTCCGGCGCGGCGCAGGGGCTTTAGCCTAAACCCGTGCTGCCGCCGTTAAGGCCGGTAAGGTTCGCGCTGGTGGGCGTGCTGTCGGGCTTGGCGCCGTGGAGCATGCCGCTGAGCTTGTCCTTGGCGGCCTGCAGCTCATCCTTGAGGTAGTGCATCTCGGCGTGCGGGTCGTGCAGTGCGCTTTTCACGCTGCAATGCCCGCTTAGGCCACGGGCCACCAGGGCGCCGCCGATACCGGTTTTGCACAGGCCGAACAGGCCACCACGGGCCAGGCCTACGCCGACCAAGGCCAGGCCGATACCCAGGGATAGGGTGCGTTCCCAGCCCTGCACGTTGTGGGCGTTGAACGGCGCGTCAGGGTCGATACGTGGGGGTGTGTCGATCATGGGGTTACTCCTGTAGAGGGCTGAATCAAACAGTCGAACCGGGGGTGGCCGAGGTCGGCATGTCTGCCTTGACCACCGGCTGGATCGGCGTGGTGTCGCTGCACTGTGCGGCCTGGGCTGGGGTTTGCCGGGTGGGGTCGCTCAGGCGCTGCTGCAGCACGCGCTTGGCTTCGCAGTGCCCGGTAAAGCCGCGCATCAGGCCCATGCCGCCCAGGCCGATATTGAGCAGGCCAACCAGGCCGCCGCGGCGCAGGCCTTTGGCAATCAGCAACAAGCCGGCGCCAATCGAGGCTGCACGCTCCAGGCCTTGAACGTTATGGGAGGGGGTGATGGTTTTGTGTGCTTTAGGGTCGAGCGCCAGCATGGTCGTTCTCCATTGATGCGGGGTGTATGTAACCGACTGGCGCCCGCTGCGGGCTGTTCAATGGATTCGATGAACGGCAACGGCGGCTGTTTTAGCCTGAATCTTTGCCCGGGCCGGCAGGTCCACCGCTGTACACCCTTTGCGCAGGAGCGCAGTCATGAGCAGCAAACCCACAGGTCAAACACCCCGCGAAATCGACGACATCGAAGACCGCATGGGCGCGGTGCATCCGCTGGATTTCAGTGAGGGCGCTGATGAAGAACACGGGCGGGCGGGGCCTGCCACCGATGCCACGGCCGAGCAGGCACGTCAGGTGCGCGAAGCCGGGAAGAGTGGCGGTGAAACCTTGGGTGAGGGCGTGCATGAAGACGGCGTGTCGCTGGATGACCTGAGCCCGGAAACCCTGTTTGATGAAACCGGCGCGCGTGGCCCGGACGAACCGGGTGAGGCCGGTGCGGTCGATCAGCAATTGAGCGAAGTGGATGGGCGCAACATTGGCGCAGGCACTGGTCTGGATGAGGCCGAAGAGGCGCGGGTACGACCGCTGAATAGCAAGTTCAGCGATGGCACGCGCTGAGAGCTTTCAGCAGCGCGGAGGGTGCGGCTGGGCGGGTTCGCCTACCCGCACCCATAGCCGCTGCGCACGCGTGCTCGCTGCGGGCGCCAGCCGCTCAAGGGCTGACGCCAGGTAGGCGACTTAGAAGTCCTGCACGGTGGGGCGCAGAACGATCTCGTTGATGTCCACGTCAGCCGGCTGGTCGATGGCGTAGGCAATCGCACGCGCCACGCTGTCGGCCGGGATGGCCTGCTTGTAGAACTCCACCACGAAGTCGCGGCTCTGGGCGTGGCCGCTGCCGAACTTCAACTCTGAATCCACTGCGCCCGGCTCGATGGTGGTGGTGCGGATGCTGCCACCGACCTCATGACGCAAGCCTTCGGAAATCGCCCGCACGGCGAACTTGGTGCCGCTGTATACGGTGCCGCCCGGGCTGAACACCTTGATGCCCGCCACCGAGGCGATGTTGATGAAGTGACCGCTGTTCTGCCGCTGGAACACCGGCAGTGCGGCGGCTACGCCATACAGCAGGCCCTTGATGTTGATGTCGATCATGCGGTCCCATTCCTCGACCTTGGTCTCGCTCATGGGCGCGATGGCCATCAGGCCGGCGTTGTTGATCAGCACATCGACCCGGCCAAAGCTGTCCAGCGCACCCTGGATCAAGGCGTTGACCTGCGCGGCATCGGTGACATCGGTGGTGTAGGCCACAGCTTGACCGCCGGCGGCGCTGAGTTCTGTGACCAGGCTGTCGAGGCGCTCCTTACGGCGTGCACCCAGTACCACCTTGGCGCCCAGGGCGCTGAGGTGGCGGGCAGTGGCTTCGCCCAGGCCGCTGCTGGCCCCGGTGATGACGACGACTTTTCCAGCGATGTTGTTGCTCATGCGTTTAGCTCCACAAATGATGGGGCTGGATGCGCCCCGTTGAGCCAGTATGTCGAGTCGCTAGGCAGCAGAGAATGGAAGGGATAGGATTAGGCTATTCCCAATTTTGGAATTAAGGCGCCCCTGTGTTGAACCGTATGGACATGCTGCGCATCTTTTGCGTTGCCGCGCAGGCGGGCAGCTTTCGCGAGGCCGCGAGCCGGCTGGGCATCTCTCCGCAGGGCGTGACACGGGCGGTCAAAGCGCTGGAGGATGAGTTGGGTGAGGTGCTGTTCCATCGCAACACGCGGCAGATCCACATCACCGCGTTTGGTGAACAACTGGCCCGCGATGCCGCACGGACGCTGGAGCGTTTCGAGCAACTGTTTCGGCGCGCCGAGAGCAACGCTGATACAGGCCTGCTGGGGCGCGTCGGCATCACCGCGCCCCATGCCGTCGGGCGGCTGTTCCTGCTGCGTTTTTTGCAACCCTTGCTGGCCGAGCATCCTGGCTTGCAGGTGGAGCTGCGCCTGGATGACCAGGTCACCGACTCGGTGGATGCGCAGATCGACATCGGCCTGCGGGTGGGCCTGATCCGCGACCGCCGCTACATTGCCCGCGCCGTCGCGCCCGTGCCCATGCACGTGGTCGCCAGCCCGGCGTTGTTGCAGCGCCAGGCGCCGCCGCAAACGCTTGAAGACCTGGCCCAATGGCCGCTGTCGGTGCTGATCGACCGGCGCAGCGGGCGGCCCTGGCCCTGGATGTTTCGCGATGGCGTGGTCTGGCAACCGGAGCGCGCTGCCTTCACCTGCGACGACCCCGAAGCCGAGCGCGATGCCGTGCTGGCCGGCTTGGCCATCGGGCAACTACCCAGCTACCTGGCGCTGCCGGCCATCGAGCGCGGCGAGCTGGTCTGCCTGTTGCCTGAGTTGGCACCGTCGCCGTGGGAGCTGTTTATCTACCGTCCACAACGCGGCCCGGTGGCGCCGCGGGTGCGGCTGGTCTACGACCACCTGATCGCCTGTTTCAGCGACCCCGCGCGGTTCCCGCAATGAGCGACCTGCGCACTGACACGCCGCTGATTCTGTTTATGGGCGACCCCCATGGCGACTTCACGGCCACCCTGGCAGCCGTGCATACGCATCGCCCGGCCGCCATTGTGCTGCTGGGCGATATCCAGGCGCGGCGACCACTGGAGGTCGAACTGGCGTCGATTCTCGACCTGACCGAGGTCTGGTTTATCCACGGCAACCACGACACCGATTCGGACCTGTATCACGACAACCTGTTCGGCTCGGCCCTGGCTGGCCGTAACCTGCACGGCCGCGTCGCCGAGGTGGCGGGTGTGCGCATCGCCGGTGTGGGCGGGGTGTTTCGCGGGCAAGTGTGGATGCCGCCCACGCCCTGGCACTACCTGACCCCCCAAGCGTTCACCCAGCACTGCGGGCAGGGCAACCTGTGGCGCGGTGGGCTGCCACGCAAACACCGCAGCACCCTGTTTCCCAGTGATTTGGCCGAACTGTTCCGCAGCCGCGCCGATATCCTGGTCACCCACGAAGCCCCCAGCTGCCACCCCCACGGCTTTGCCGTACTGGATGAGTTGGCCGCCAGCCTCGGCGTGTCGCGCAGCTTTCACGGCCACCACCATGACTGCCGCGATTACCGCGCGCACAACCGCCGCCTTGGCTTTCGGGCCTATGGCGTGGGCCTGCGCGGGGTGACGGATGATCAGGGGCGGGTGTTGGTGGCGGGGGCGTTGGAGTGAACCGCAGCTTCCGCGCGGCGTTAGGCCGGAAGCTGCGCCCCCAATTGGCTCAGTAAGCGGTCGGCTTTGTCGGCCAGTGCAGGGGTAAGCGTGTGTTCGGTAATGGCCGTTTCCAGACTGAAGCACTGCTCGGCAATTTCTTCAGCGCCTATGGCTGCGTAGGCGCCGCTCATACGGTGCAGATACTGGATGAGCGTGTTGCTGTCTGCACCGGCCAGGGCAGCGCGGGCGGCGGTGATGTCGGCGTTCATGGTGTTGATGAACAGCGCCTGCATCTCGGGCGAGAAACCGTTCAGTAACAGCGCCAGTCCGGCCGGCGCGGCAGCGGGTTGCGCTGCTGCCTGACCGTTAGGGCACACCTTCAGCAGCGTGGCGTGCAGGCTGTCCAGGGTCAGGGGCTTTACGATCCAGGCGTTCATCCCCATCGACAGGCAGCGCTGGCCTTCATCGCGCAGGGCATTGGCGGTGACGCCGACAATCGGCAGCGTTGCGCCGCGCGCCCGTAATTGCTGAGCCAGTTCGTAGCCGTTGACCACGGGCATGTTGACGTCGGTGATCACCAGGTCGAACGCCTCTGGCTGCCAGCGTTGCAGGGCCTGGGCGCCGTCCACGACGCTCACCACCTGCGCGCCCAGGGCCGTCAGTTGTTCTTCCAGGATGACCCGGTTTATTGGGTTGTCTTCGGCGACCAGAATGCGCAGGTGGATGGGCTGTGCCGCTTGCTCGGTGGCCAGGCGCGGGCTGTGCGGGGCCTCGGGTATGACCTTCATCGTCAGTTCGAGGGAGAACTTGCTGCCCAGGCCTGGCTCGCTGACCACCCGTAAACGGCCGCCCATCAATTCACTCAGGCTCGCGCAGATGGACAGGCCAAGCCCTGCGCCGGTTCTCTGGGAGCTGCCTGGCACTTGATAGAACGGTTTGAACAGCCACGCCTGTTGCGCGCGGGAGATGCCAATGCCGGTGTCGACCACCTGCCAGCACAGGGTGGCCTGCTCGTCCTGCTGCTCGATGACACTGAGCCGCAGGCTGATGCGCCCCACCTCGGTGAATTTCAGCGCGTTGTTGAGCAGGTTGGAGATGATCTGCTGCACGCGCATCGGGTCGCCCAGCAGGCGTGCGGGCAGGTGTTCGTCGATCTCGATGTCCAGCTGCAGCCCCTTGGCGCTGGCATGGGCACGGATCGCTGCCAGGCAGCTTGTGGCCAGCTCGCGGGGGCTGAACGGCACCGGCTCCAGAGCAATTTGTCCGGCTTCGATCTTGGACACGTCGAGCACGTCCCTGATCAAGCCCGACAAGCTGGCAGACGAGCTTTGGATTGTCTGCAAATAAGCCCGCTGGCGCGGGTTGAGGTCGGTCAGGCCGAGCAGTTCGAGGTTGCCAAGCACGCCGTAGAGTGGCGTGCGCAGTTCATGGCTCATGGTGGCCAGGAACAGCGTTTTCGCTTCACTGGCGTGGTCGGCGTTCTTCTTCGCTTCGGCCAGGGCGGTGTTGTCGGCGTGGTGCTGGGTGATGTCGATAAAGGCGCACAGCAGCACGTCGTCGCCGCGGTAGCGCGAGCGCACAAAGAACGCCTGCAGGTAGCGCTCGCCGACCTTCATGCACAGCTCGGCGGACTCGGCCTGGTTTTCGATCAGGTCCAGTAGTTGGGTGGTGCCGCCCCAGTGTTGGGCGCTCTGGTTTTTCAAGAACACATGGCGGTCGTTGCGCCTGACCAGGGATAAACCAGTGGGCGAGGCATCGATGACGTCACGGATGAAGGTCTGGCTTTCCACCAGGCTCTGATGGGCGTGCTGCGCCGGTAGCACGACGCGCGAGCGGTACCAGCGGTTCGCCAGCCAGGTACTGAGGACGCAGCCCAGCAGGGTGAGCGTGAGCGCCACCAATGGCCACGTGGCGACGCGCAGAAAAGTCGCATAGCTGATGACATAGATGCCGGTCCACGCGGCCTGCTGGTGGGTGGCGACTCTGACGTTGATGCCATCGCGCGCCAGGCTCAGCCCCTCTGGCAGTTGCTCTTTGCCGTCTGCCTGACCCAGCAGCACCTTGCCGCCGGGGGCGATGAGGGTGAAGCTGTCGTAGATGGAGCGCTCCAGAATCCGCTGCACATCCTCGATCTGATCCATGTCCAGGCGTGAGGTCAGAATGCCCTGCAGGTGTTCGGTGGGCGAGGGCAGCAGGGCGCCTGCCAGGTCGATACCGATGGAGGCGATCAGGCGGTCACCATCAGCTGGGCTGATTGTTTCCCAAAGCACCTCCGGCTGGCTCAGGGCCGCTTGCTGCGCCGTCAGCCGTTGGTAGATGCCCGCGCTGAGGGGTAGGTAGTTCGCCTGCGCCAGTGGCCTGTCCATTCCTGGGTAGTCGGTGGCCGGCAGTGCAATGGAGAACTGGTTGTCGGGGGCGAACAGCAGCACCTGAGGGGCCGTGTATTCGGCGTTGGCCCAGTAGGTGCCGTAATAATCGGCCAGGCGTACGGCCAAGGCGATGGGCGCGCGCATCTCGGCCAGGCTGTAGCGCGCGTCAAACGCCAGGGTGAAGGGGAGTGAGACGGCAAACTGCTGACCCTGGTACACCGCGCGTTGAGCATCGCCTGAGCGCGCGTCGAGCTGCACCGCCAGCGGCGCGTCGACCTCCTGGCGCAACGCGTCGCGGTAGCGCACGGCGATACTGCGCAAAAAGGTTTCATGCTCATGCACATCGGCCATCAGGCGGGCAAAGTGGTAATCGACCTTGTTGTTTTCCTCTTCCAGCAGGCGGGCCATCCCCCAGGCCATGAGCACCATACAGGCCAGCGAAAACGCACCGAGCAGCAACACGCCGCGGTTCTGCCGGACTGAGCTGAGGGCTAACTCGCCTATCGGACGGGTGTCGTGCTTCATGAAAAATCCTGGGGTTAGCTGGCCGTGATGGTCAGTGGCTGGCGCTGATCGTCCGCGTGGGTCAATTAAACAGCTTGGTCTCGATGCAGTAGGTCAGCAGCGCCATATCGCTGTCGACGCTCAGTTTGCGCATGGCAGCAATTTTCTGGGTGCTCACGGTTTTCTTGCTGCGGCTGAGTTGCCGTGCAATGTCGGTGACACTCATCCCCGCCACGAGCAGGCGCACCACCTCCAGCTCGCGCGGCGAAAGGCTGGCGAACAGTGCGTCGGCCTGGGCGCTGTCGTCTGCTTCGGCGGCGGCCGATGTCAGTGGCTGAGGACCGCGGCGCTTGCTCAGCACACTCAAGGCCTGGCCGATCTCTTCCTGCATGTGATTCTTCTGGATGACGCCAACACCCAGCGCCTCCAGCCGCGCGGCGATCAGGCTGTTGGAGAGCATGGTCAGCACCAGAATCTGCGTCGCCGGGAAGTGCCTGATGATGTACTCAATCATCTTCAGCCCGTCGCCATACACCTCATCGCCGGGCATGTTGAAGTCCGTGATCACGACCTCTGGTTGGTGCTGGTGCAGGAGGTCAATCAACTGGCTGGAACTGACCGCCTCACCAACCAGGGTGAAGCGCGTATCGCGCTCAATGATGTGGCTCATGCCCAGCAGCACGATGGGGTGGTCATCGGCGATCACGACTTTTAGTGCGGGCATTCTCTGGTTTCCTAGGTGTCGTCGCAGGCTGTCGCTCGCAACGATTGATCCCTTGTGGGTGCCGATTTTTCCGGGCGCCACGAGCCGCTCGCCGTGCCGGTGGCTCATCTTACAGACTGCGCCACCGGGGCGGTCAGCCATAAATGTAAGCGCGCCATTCAACGATTCTGCAGCCGGAGAGGCGCGTCTTCAGAAGACCGGTGGGGTCAGTGCCGGTGCCTTTGCCATCATGCTGCGATAGGGCGTGCGCACCGCTCAGCGGGTGTTCTCCACTGCGCAAGGCCTGGTGGGCGGCAACCGTGAGTGGCGCGGGTCAATCAGGCGCTCAAGGCCTTGGGCTGGGCGGGCCCGTCATCACGCAGCAACGCACCGAAGGCCTCCACCGATACGCCCTTGGCAATCAGAAAGCCCTGGGCCTGATCGCATTGGATGGCGCGCAGGAAGGCCAGCTCGCTGGCCGTCTCCACACCTTCTGCCACCGTCGTAAGGCCAAGCTTCTTGCCGAGTTTGACGATGCTTTCCAGGGTCGAGGCCTGGCTGTCGTTCTCGACACAGCCGTGCACCAGGGAGCGGTCGATCTTCAGCTCGTTGAATGGCGTCGACAGCAGGTTGAAGTAAGAGCTGAATCCCTGACCAAAGTCATCCTGGGCCAGGCCGAAGCCCATCATGCGCAGGCGGCAGGCGCCTGCGTAGTAGTTGCTCAATGCCTGTGTCATCGAGCTTTCCATCAGCTCGAAGGTGATCTGCCGCGGGCGCGCATCGCGGCGTTTCACTGCGCGCATGAGGCGATCTGGGAGGTCGTGCTGGTCCAGCAAGTGGGTGGGCAAATTGATCGAGACCGGCACCTCGTACCCGTCCTGTCGCCAGCGCGCCTGGGCGCTCAGGGCTTGGTCGAGCATCAACAGCATCAGCTCGCTGTCCAGGCTCAGGCGTTCGATATCGGCGAGAAAGTCTTTGGGCAGCAGCGCGCCCTGGGTGGGGTGCGCCCAGCGCACCAGCGCTTCGGCAGCCACGATGCGGCCATCGCGCAATGATTTCTTGGGCTGAAACCAGGCCTGGATCTCGCCGCTTTTCATGGCGTCCACCAGGCTTTCCCGGCTGTGGCTGGGCGAGTCTGCGTCGATCACCGTGGCCTGATGGCGCGTGGTGTCGAGGAATTCGCGCAGGCGCAGCACCTCAATGGCCTGCACCGGTTTGGAGATCAGGCCGGCGACATTAAGGCCCAGGTTTTTAGCCAGCTGACCAACACCGGCCAGCATTCGACGCGAGGCAACGCTCATGACCGCCAGGGCCGGTGGGTTGTCCAGGGCACCGACTTTCTGGATCAGCTGCACGCCGTCCATGCACGGCATCATCAAGTCGCTCAGCAGTAGGTCATAGCGGTTACGCGCCAGGCACTGCAGCGCGCTTTCGCCATCCTGTACGGACTCGACACGAAAGCAGCCCACGTCATTGAACACATTCAACAGGTACTGGTGTTGAAACGGATGGTCCTCAACGATGAGTACGCGGTAGGGGTTCACGGTGTTCTCCTAGCCTGGGTATGCAGGCATTGGTAAAGCGCGCGTAGCGTGAAGGGTTTGGTCAGGCAGTGGTCCATGCCCGCCGCCAGGCAGCGCTCGCGCTCACCCTGCAAGGCATTGGCGGTTGCACCGATGATCGGGAGGACACAGCCTTGCTGGCGCAGGGCTTGAGTCAGCTCGTAGCCATTCATGTTTGGCATGTTTACATCGGTCAGGATCAGGTCGAAGGGTTCGGCCTGCCAGCGTGTCAGGGCTTGCACGCCATCGCTGGCAATCACCACGTGGCACCCCAGTTCCTTGAGCTGATCGTGCAGGATCAGTTGGCTAATGACGTTGTCTTCAGCGACCAGCACCCGTAACGCCAGACGCTGTACCGGGCTCGTGCCTGGCTGCTCGTCGTGCTGTGGGTGCTGCGCCAGGTGCACGGCGTGATTCAGCGCTTGCAGGTCGTTCAGGTCGACCTGCCAGCAGCACGCTGAGGTCATGACCGGCTCCTGGGCGATGGCGCTGGCGATGACGCGGGGGCCGGGCCAGTCGCGCACTGCGCGGGTCTCGGCCAGGCCCGTGTGCAGCTCAATCAGGACGGCATTGGCCGTGGGCTCGGCGCTGCTTGGCGCGCCGACCGTTGCCCTGGCGCCCCAGCGCCGCAACCAGCCGGCGATGCTCTCTGACAGCTCCTGCACGGGCGACACGACATACAGGTTCTCGCTGAGTAACGGCCGTGCCCAGGCGGCGGATGGCGCCTCGTCCACCTGCTCCAGTGGCAGGCTCAGGGTGACGCTGGTGCCCAACCCGGGTTCGCTGACGACCTGCAACTGGCCGTTCATCAGGTGCATCAGCCGCTGACAGATCGACAGGCCCAGACCCGTGCCCGCCACGACCTGGGGCGCGCAGCGGGCTTGAAAGAACGGGTCGAACAGGTGGTGTTGATCGTCCGGGGCGATGCCCTTGCCGGTATCGATTACCTGCCATTGCAGCATCGCGCGCTCGTCTTCGCGGCTTTCAAGGCGGGCGTGTAAAACGATGCGCCCGTGCTCGGTGAACTTCACCGCATTGCTGAGCAGGTTGCTGAGGATCTGCCGAATCCGTGGGAGGTCGCCTTTGACCTGGTACGGCAGCTGCGGATCGATGCAGGCGAAGACATGCAGGCCTTTGCTCTGGGCAGCGCCGGCGTAATCGTGAATGACCTCCTGCACCAGCTGTATCGGCGAGAAGGTGATGAGTTCGAGCGACAGTTGCCCGGCCTCGATCTTCGAGACGTCGAGGACATCGCAGATGATGTGCAGCAGGTTCTTCGACGAGCCCTCAAGCGCCGTCAGGTAGCCCTTCTGTTGCACGCTTAGCGCTGTGCGCCCCAGCAGTTCCAGCGTACCCAGCACGCCGTACAAGGGCGTACGAATTTCATGGCTGACATTCGCCAGAAACAGCGTCTTGGCCTCGTTGGCGTCATCAGCTGCCCTGCGCGCCTGCTCCAGTGCCCGCTCCGCATGCCAGCGGGCGCTGATGTCGCTGAAGGCGCAGATCAGCACGTCTTCGCCGTGATAACGAGTGGGCGTGAAGCTCAAGTAAAGCTGGCGGCCATCGTCCGCCTCGAACTCGTCGCTGTGCCCGGTGCCGCTACCGTCGAATGCGCGCTCGATCCAGGCGCAGCAGCGCTGCTGGCGGCGCGGCCCGTTACCGAGCCAGCGCTGGGACAGCGCGTTCTCCAGCACCACGTCAGCGTCGCGACGGCGCAGCACACAGAGCGCAACCGGCGCGGTTTCGATCACGGCACTGTTGAACGCCTCGCTCTCAATCAGCGCCGCGATTCGGTTGGCGGCCGGGACGATAAGCCCGAGATCAATGCGCCGGACCAGGTAGTCCATCAGCGCCGTGGCCAGCGCGCACAGCGTCAGGCAGAAAAACAACGAGGAGGCGAGTGCTGGCAGCAGCGTGTGCAGCTCCAGGCTGTAGGCCATCTGCCACTGGGAATACTCCAGGCGTTTGCGAATCACCAGGCGGTCCGGCAGCCAGTGTGTGCCTTCCCAGCCAAAATGGCTGCCGGCGCTTACGTGCATGGGCGCGGGTGTTTGCGGGTCGGCGGCGCTGCTGATAACCAGGCGGCCGCCCTCATCGAACAGCATGAAATCACCGGCTTTTTCATGCTGGGCAGCGGCGAGCAGGTCGCTCGTTTGCAGCTGCAAGCCCAGCCAACCCAGCGCCGGATTGGCGCGGTCGACGTACGTGAAGACATACAGCGCGGCATTACGTGGGTCTGCCAGGCACCACGCCTGTTCGTCCGCCACCTGGCTGGTTTGCAGGGCCCTGAGGCGCTGCACCAGGCTGCGGGGTAAGGGCTTGGGCGTCGTGGGCGCGGTGGTTAACCAGGTGGCGTCGGCCTCGCCATCCTGGGCGACGTACAGCAGGTTGACGTTGTGCGCGCGCAGGTAGGCGAGCATTCGCTGCGTCAGCACCAGGCGCTCGCTGGCGTGTGTGTTGCCCAAGCGGATCGACACCTGCTCAGCCGCCAGTGGGCTGAGGGGCGGCGTGGGAGCTGAGCGGGTATGTATCGATGACAGGCTCAGGCTGGTGAGCAGTGCCTGCTGGCGGACAAAAAAAACCTGGGCGTGGGTGAGTGCCGCATTCATATAGCCGCGCCGTATAGACACTTCCTCGTTCAACTGTGCGCGCAAGTAATTGTAGGCGCCCACATAGACAGCCAATAACAACGCCAGCGCCAATAGACACAACAACTTTTTCGCCGCTTTTGGCGTGGAAAAAGAAGTGTCTGTTAGTTGGGCCGGGCATGGAAGTTTCATCGGCGAAACGATAACGGTGTAAGTGCAGCGCTTCTATAAGACGAGTCCTAAAGTGGGTTGTTTAACGCCTGCGCTGGTGTGTTATCGATTATTTGACAGGCCAGGTGCGGCGGGCGCTGCAGCTGAGGAGGGGCACTGTGGTCGCGCGGATGGATATGACTTGGCTCGCTTAGCAATTAACGAAGCGACTGTCTGTGATGGATTAATCAAATCGCTTTAAGACTCGTCTTATATCCCGGGCGAAGACTGCAGTGCACCATGGATTGACTTACCCAAGGGTGAGTCCACACCTATCCAACTCTTATAACGAGGCATTGCAATGTTCAACACACTGAGCAAATACACCCTGGCTTGCGGCGCGTGCTGGTTACTGGCGGGTACCGCCGCGCACGCAGCTGATGGGCAGATCGAATTCACCGGTTCGGTCACCGATAACGCCTGCACCATCACCACGGGCGACGTCAGCAAATCCGTGGCCTTGGACCCGGTCCGCATCGCTGACTTTGGTGCAAACGTAGGCTCCACCGCCAAGGAGAAAGCCTTCTCCATCAGCCTGGATAACTGCAGCTTTGCGACCAAGCGCAGCGTCGCCATCACCTTCAGCGGCCAGCAGGATGCCAGCGACGCCTCGTTGCTGGGCCTGACCGGTGAAAACCAGGTACGCGGTATCGCCATTCAGATTGCCGACGCCCGCACCGGCAAGAAGTTAGCGCTGAACACACCGACCGACGATTACAACCTGCGGACCCAGTCCAACACCTTCGACTTTACCGCTGCCTATGTGCGCACCGCCGCCGATGAGACAACCGGTGAAGGCGTCGACGCCGTGACCACCTCCGGCATCGGTACCGGTCAGGTGCACGCCCTGGCCAGCTTCGACGTGACCTACAAGTAATCGCTCGTCACCCCACCGTGGGCCTGGCGCCGCCGCGCCGGCCCGCGGACACCAGAGGTTTCCTGTCATGCGTTTGAAACTGTGCTTTCTCCTTGCCCTTGTACCGCTCTGGTACAGCGTTGCCGCCCAGGCTGCCGTCACCGTTGGCGCCACACGGCTGGTCTACAACGGTGCAGCCAACGAAGCCAACCTGACCGTGAGCAACCGTGACGACGCGGCGCCCTACCTGGTGCAGTCCTGGGTCAGCCGTTTCGGCAGTGCCAGTGAAGACAGCGTCGACAGCTTTATCGTCACGCCGCCACTTTTTCGCCTGGATGCCAATAAAGAAAACATCCTGCGCGTGATCTTCGCCGGTGATGCCGATGTCCCCCAGGACCGCGAAAGCCTGTTCCTGATGAACGTCAAAGCCATCCCGGCCATGAGTGATGAACAGCGCGGCAAGAACGTGCTGCAGATTGCCCTCAAGACCACCATCAAGCTGTTCTACCGCCCGGCCGGCCTGCAAGGCTCGCTCAAGGACGCAGTGGCTCAGGTGAGCTGGCAGGCCAGCGCTGGCACCCTGGCCTTCAACAACGCCTCCAACTATCACGTCGTGGTCAGCGAGTTGAAGCTCAACGGCCAACCGGTCACCCAAGGCCCAGATGTGCTGCGCCCCGGGCAACAGCAGGTGCTGTCGACCCCTGCCAAGGCAGGCGATGAGGTGCAGCTCAGCTATATCGACGACTACGGCAGCATCGTGGCCGCCCCCGTCGTGCACATTCACTGATACCCACGCGCCAGCCCCGCAACACCCGTTCAGGAACGCCCCATGCCCTCCGTATCCCAACTCATGCGCCGTTGCGCCGTGAAGGCGTTCGGCTGCCCACTCGCGGCCGCCCTGGCCTTGCACTTGGCGCCCGTGCAGGCCGCCTACGAGTTCGACGCGTCCTTCCTTGAGATCGGCGGCGGGCAGAGTTCGGCCGCAGTGAAGCAACAGGTCAGCGCCATGAGTGAAGGGCAGTTGCCGGGCATTTACCGGGTGGATGTGTGGGTCAACCAGCGCTCGCTTGAGCCGCGCGACCTGCGTTTTATCCGTGCCACAGGCGATGCCGAGCAATCCGCTACAGGCTTGTTTCCCTGCCTGGATGCCGAGTTTTTCCGCAGCCAGGGTGTCACCGAAGAGGCCCTGCAAAACCGCAGCGACACCGATGCCACCTGCCTGGCGTTCGATCAGGGGTTGGCCGGTGTGGTGTATGACTACGACTTCAACCGTCAGGTGCTGTCGATTGAAATTCCCCAGGCGTACCTGGGCAGCATCCCGTTTGCGGTGCGCCGTCGTCAGTGGAGCGACGGCGAGCAGGTGGCCTTCACCAATTACAGCTTCTCCGGCAGCACGGCGCAGAGCGAGAGCGGCCGTCGCGAGAATCAATTTGGTAGCCTGCGCAGCGGCGTCAATGCCGGGGCCTGGCGCCTGCGCAATTTTTCCACCTGGCAGAAAGACACGGACGAGACGGGGCGTTGGGAGTCCCTGGAAACCTACGCCCAGCACGACATGGGCGACATGATGGCGATCGCCACCCTGGGCGACGCCACCACAGAGGGCGACCTGTTCGACGCCATCCCCTATCGCGGCGTGGGCATTGCCACCGACCTGGACATGCTGCCGGACCAGGCCCGGGATTTCGCACCTGTGGTACGCGGCATCGCCAATGGCCGCTCGCGGGTGACCATCCGCCAGCGCGGTTATGTGATCTATGAGCAGTGGGTGCCATCGGGTCCGTTTGCCCTGACCGACCTGTACCCCACCGCCAGCAACGGCGACATCGAAGTCACCGTGGAAGGCCCGGACGGCCAACGTCAGGTCTACACCCAGTCGTTCTCGTCGGTGCCTTACATGCTGCGCGAGGGCCAGCAGAGTTACTCGGTGTTCGCCGGCCAGTACCGCCCGGCGCAATCGACGGATCAACAGGCCCTGCCGACGTTTATCCAGGCTTCGCTGCGCCGTGGTGTGAGCGGTGGCACCACGCTGTTCGGCGGGAGCGTCCTGAGCGACCAATACAACGCCGGCCTGTTGGGCTTTGCCCATGACTTTGCCGGCTTCGGTGCGATCTCGGTGGACGTGACCCACGCCCGCAGCGACGCCATGGGCCCTGCAAAAACCAGTGCCAGCGGCCAATCGTTTCGCTTCCGCTACTCTAAGTCCCTGGCCGCCACCGACACTAACTTCAGCCTGATCGGCTACCGCTATTCCACCGGCGGTTACTACTCATTCAGCGAGGCGCTCAACAGCCGCAACGCCGAGCAGTCCCTGGGCACTTACCGCAGCGGCCATATGAAGAGCAACTTCACCGCCAACCTGTCCCAGCAATTGGGCGGTTACGGTGGCATCTACGCCAATGTCACGAAGACTGATTACTGGAACAAGAGTAAGGCCGATACCTCGATCCAGCTGGGTTACACCGTCAGTTCCGGGAGCATTTCCTATTCCCTGGGCCTAGGTTTGAACAAAGGCGCAGAGTCGGATGAGCGCACACTCTCCCTGAGCCTCAGCATGCCGTTGGGCAGCACGCGCAATCAGCGGGTCACAGCCAGCGCCAACCAGAGCGCGCGCGGCATGGCGTCGCGCACGGCGACCCTCAGCGGCAACGCCTTTGCAGACAATACCTTGGCCTATAGCGTGGGCGTGTCGCAGCAGGTCAGCGCAGACGAGCGCCAGGCGGGGGGCAGTGTCGCTGCACGTTACGACGCACCTAATGCAACGGTGCACGGCGCCTATAACGAGACCGCCGGCAATCGCCAGTTGGACATGGGCATTGAAGGCTCGGTGGTGGCGTATGACCGCACCCTGATCTTCAGCCAGCCCCTGGGCGAAACCAATGTGATAGTCGCCACGCCCGGCGCGGCAGGCGTGGGGATCAGCAACAAGCCGGGCGTGCGCACCAATGCCAACGGTTACACGGTGGTGCCGCAGGCGTTGCCTTACCGCAGCAATCGCGTGTCGCTGGACACCCAGTCGATGCCCGCTGATGTGGACATTGCCGAGCCGGTCAGGGAGGTCACGCCGAACCGTGGGGCCTTTGTGCTGGCGGACTTCGACACCCGGCGCGGCAAACGCATCCTGTTCCGCGTCCTCGATGCCGACGGCGAAGCCGCGCCCTTTGCCGCCAACGCCGAACTCTACGCCCCGGATGGCCGCTCGTTGGGCAGCACCTTGGTCGCCGATAAGGGGCGCGTGTTTATGACCGGCGTGCCGCTCGAAGCGCTGCTGTCGATCAGCGTGGGCGGGCAGCCCTGGTGCAGCCGAGCACTCAGGTTGCAAGACGACGGGCTGGCGGAAGGCGGGATTACCCAACTGAACATTCAATGTGAGCGCACGGCCGATGGGTTGGGTGCCAAGGATTCGTAAGGTATGAAGGTGAACATCATGCGCGGCGCACGTCCGCTCGCATTTCTCGTGTGGCTGTTGCTGGTATCGCTTGATGCTCAGGCGTTTATCAGCGGTAACCTGGAGTGCAACGTTACCGGGTCAAATCCGGACGGCTACACCTTTCAGGCCGGCGCCGAGATGCGCATCCCTATGAGTGGAAACTGCACGGTCAAACGTACGTTTCCCAAAGGTGCTTCCGTTAATCTACAAACTGGTCACGTCCTAGGCGCAAACCCGGCAAGCCTGCAAGTGATGGACTTTTACAACGGTTCCTATTTGTCTGAACTGCCGCTCGGGAGCTATGGCGTAACGTGCCTGGGCGGACCCTGCAAACGGTTAGCACTAGGCAGCAAAATTTCATACGTTTATGTCGTCGCGGGTACAGCACCCAGCACTCCGGGGAGACGAATGTCAATGGTGACCCTCGGTGTGACATCGTCGGGCTACCCGAACTACGCCGAATGGATCCATAACATCACCATCACCTATGATGTCACCGCTGTCAGCTGCACGCTAAGCACGCCCAGTGCGGTCAACCTCAATTTCGGTACCGTCAGCAATACCAGTATCGGCGGGCAGACCCAGTCGACCCGCGTCTCGGTCAACTGCCCGTCTGACGTACGCGCCAGCGTGTCCTTAACGCCCAGTCAGGCAGTGGTTGACGCCAATAACGGGGTGTCGCGAACCACGCTGACCGGGCTGAACATGAAGGCGCTCTGGAGCGACACCGGCAACCCGGTGACCTTTTCCAACACGCGCACCATGTACATGAACGCAGGCGCCAATAACGTCAACCTGACGTTCAGGCCGCAAGTGGTGAGCGGCCAATCGCCTACCGGTGCGTTCCAGAGCCAATACACCTTGAACATCAGTTACCAATGAGGCCTTTATGAAAACGCCATTGCTCGCGTTGCTGTTGCTCAGCACCACCGCCACGGCTGCCAGCACAGTGAATATCACCGTCAGCGGCACCCTCACGCGCCCGCCCTGCGTGCTCAGCACCGGCACCACCCTTACGGCCGAATTTGGCAACGTGCGCACCGACCAGGTCGCTAGCACGGGCACGGTGGCGGTGCCCGTGCGCATGACCTGCCCGGCTGGCTCATCCTTGAATGTCAGCTTCGCCTCCAGCAAAGGCACGCACACCGCTACCGTGGCCAAGACCAGCGTCAATAATCTCGGCGTTTCCCTGCTGTGGGCGGACGACACAGCGGCCAACCTCACCGGCACCACCAAGGCCTACAGCAACCTCAGCGGCAACGTCGACATTAGCCTCAAGGCAAAACTGATCGAGCGCGGCACACTAACGCCCGGCGCGTTCACCTCATCCATGGTCATGACCATTAATTACTTATGAAAGCGCTGCTCTGGATTCTGCTTGCCTTCGTGGGCGCTGCCGCCGCGCACGCGGCCGATGAGGCCAGCATCGATATCAGCGGCAAACTGGTCGCTCCACCCTGCACACCGCGCTTCCCCAGCTCGCAACAATTGGATTTGGGCGACGTCAGCCTCGGCCAACTAGCCGCCGACAGCGCCGCAAGCACTGACGTACCGCTGGTTTTTGACTGCCGTGCCGGCACCCGCGTGACCCTTAAACTGTCTGCAGGGCAGGGCAGCGCCGACAACCTGACGCTGCTCACCAACCGTGCCAACCTGGGCCTGCGCCTGAACCTCTTGCACAACAGCAGCCAAACCGACTTCAGCCTCGGCGCGGCCAACGCCTGGCTGTTGGCCGATGCACCACTGGCGCTAAACCTGCGGGTCAAACCCGTGGCCCTGGACGAGCCGCCCGAGGCGGGCAGCTACAGCGCCCTGGTATTGATGGAGATGACTTACCTCTGATCTGCCAGGCGCGGGGTGCTATTGCACGGCAAGCGTTGGGCGGCAGTTGCAGGTGTGGCTGCCTACCCACGTCAGCAGGGCAATCCTGAATGTTTACCCGCTGCTCAAAGCAGCCGCTCTAGGCCAGTTGTTTTTCGTCAGTGATTCGTTGGAATTCACACGGCCACTGCCCAGAGCCTAGAAACCTTGAGCCCTGCCTCAAGAGGCACTTAGCGAATCTCAATGGCGGGTTCAATTCCTAGTATACGAAGTTGGGTCTGTGCCGGGGCGCATCGCTGCCGTGCGCAGGGTCGTACAGGTATTAAAATGCCTATTATTGAGTCTTTTAGGGTGTTTATCGGCAGTTAATTGCCTTTTTATGGTCCTGAATTCAACACATAAGTGCAACGCTCACCCCTGCATAAACTTCGTACGGCGTCTTCCAGCCCAGGCGTTTTCGCGGGCGTAAATTGAT